>JAESFG010000252.1_pt1 | contig 124915 bp, 97 predicted proteins | sample 9269371 | NCBI WGS metagenome assembly JAESFG01 (sample SAMN14506227, study PRJNA617093) | algae metagenome | isolation source: Aetokthonos hydrillicola CCALA 1050 (B3-Florida) and co-occurring... | place: USA: South Carolina | collected 2013-01-01
GTGATCGCGTACGCGATCTGCTCCACGCTGAACCGCTTCCGCTTCATCGTCGACCTCCCGAACAGAGGCCGGAATCATCCCACAAAACTCTCACTCACGCTGGACCAGCTTTCGGGGTCAAGACCAGATCGGGGGCTCCCGCAGAGCCGGGCGGAGCGGAGCGGAGCCCGGCTCTGCGGGCCGCGCGGGCGGGTCCGCTCGCGGGTCGCCCGGTCCCGCCGGCGTCCACGCCGCCGGCGTCCACGCCGCCGGCGCCGGCGGCCGGTACCCCAGGCTGCTGTGCGGCCGCACTTCGTTGTAATGCTGCCGCCACATCTCGATCAGCACCTTCGCCTCCTTGAGCGTGTAGAAGACCTCGCCGCTCAAGAGCTCGTCGCGCAGCTTCCCGTTGAAGCTCTCGATGTACCCGTTCTCCCACGGGCTCCCCGGCTCGATGAACAGCGTACCGACACCCACCCGCCCCAGCCAGTCACGCACCGCCTTCGCCGTGAACTCCGGCCCGTTGTCGCTGCGGATATGCCCCGGCACCCCGCGCGTCACCATCAGCCACGTCAGCCGCTCCAAGACGTCGTCGCTCGTCAGCCGCCGCGCCGCGTCGATCGCCAGGCACTCGCGCGTGTACTCGTCCACCACCGTCAGCATCTTGAACGACCGCCCGTCGTGCGTCCGACCCGTCACGAAGTCGTACGCCCACACGTGGTCCTTGCGCTGCGGCCGCAGCCGCACGCAGCTCCCGTCGTTGAGCCACATTCGGCCGCGTCTGGGCTGCTTGCGCGGCACCTGCAGCCCCGCGTCCCGCCAGATCCGCTCGGTCCGCTTGTGGTTCACGCGCCAGCCCTCGTGTCGCAAGAGCGCCGTCACCCGCCGGTACCCGTACCGCCCGTACGTGCCGGCCAGCTCGACCACCCGGGCCGTGAGCGGCTCCTCGTCGTCACGCGCCCGCGGCCCGTACCGCTGCACCGCCCGCGCCTGGCCCAGCACGCGGCACGCCCGACGCTCCGACACGCGCAGGTCGACCATCACCCGCTCGACCACCTCGCGCCGCCGCGTCGGGCTCAGAAGTTTGGGCGGGCCGCTTCCTTCAGGATCGCGATGTCCAGCACCTGGTCCGCCACCACCCGCTTGAGCCGCGCGTTCTCGGCCTCGAGCTCCTTGAGACGCTTGGCCTGGTCCACCTTCATCCCCCCGAACTCCCGCCGCCACCGGTAGTACGTCTGGTCGGTGATCCCCAGCTTCTTGGCCACGTTCATGATCGACTGGCCCTTGGCCAGCTCCACCTCCGCCTCACGCAGCATCGCCACGATCTGCTCCGGCCGGTACCGCTTGCTCGTGTCGCCCATCGTCGTTCCCCTTGAATGCGCCCAGACCGCCGAAGGCTAACTCGGCGACTGGACTGGTTCTTGGGGGGCAGGTCAGCATGGGCAGCGACCTGATCGCGCCGCATCGGCGCAATCGCACGCCGCAGAACGCCACGCAGGACGGACGCAGGCTCCGCCGCTATCGACGCAGGTGAACCGTCGAACGCACCATCTCCTGGTTCCAGAACTACCTTAGGCTCTGCATCCGCTACGAAAAGTCGGCCACGCTCTTCCAGGGCTTCCTGCACCTCAACTGCTCGATCATCCTGCTGAAACAGGTTTACGGATAGGCTCTAAACATCTTTGCTAACTCATGTCTCTAGAGCACCGAATCATCCTCGGACGCTTCAACATCCAATAACTGTTTCCACCGTTCAAAAATAACCAAGGCTTCCATATCGCCGTCAACGAGCTTTGATACATAGTCACGACGTTCGACATACTCGGGAAAGCCGATGGTCCAATCCGTCGCCATCTCGGCCTCTTCGACTTTCAGCTTCCAGTAACGCGATAGCCTGCCATCTACCACCTGAAAGAGCAGCGAGGGCGCCGTGTGGGTACCACTGTCGGTGCGGAGAAGGAGCAATCCTGAATAGCTCTCCATTGCATACACAACATATGTCTTGCCCGGCTCTATATGCCGATATACAAAGTCTGGTGATGCCTCTTCATATCTCTTAGCCCACGCGGGCAACTGTGAGTATTTATTATATAGACAGAGTACTCGCATAATTTTTCACTTGTACTTAAAGTCATCAAATTGATCGCCAAAGAAAGTCTTTTGACGAACGTAGTGGATTTCGACTCCATTCACATCATGTGACCATTTCTCCCAACCATCGACGCCAGGCCACCTGCTGTCGGTCATATTGATATTCTTAAGATGACGTCCACCTGGATTTGACATCACCTGTTCCATCGCCAACTGCTCATTCAGAGAGTTGGGTACTACTCGTCCCGTGTTTCCGCGACCAAGCGGCTGAACCAGATTGCAGTTGTGTACGATAACCCCTTGGTCACCAACCATATAAGTGTGAGCGTCGCGGACTTCAAGATCATATACCGCTACCCGCTCACTGCCAAAGGACAGTGACAGCACAACCGCGTACCCACTTAGCGTTTCGATCACATCGGTCGGTCGCAGGGAATCCGCTCTAGCCCACTCATCGCTGATCGCCCGAGTCGAAGCCAGCAGTCGGAATGGGTGGCTATCTGTAGTCACAAGCTGTTCGATCTGTCCGTTCGCGTGCTCAAGCACGACGTACAACGGTGCGGTGTTCTCGGTAGCAACGACCGCCACGATTTGGTGTGTGTCAGCATAGTGTTGGGGTGAGGACTCGCTAACTGCTATGACTAGTCCGCCGACCTCCAGATCCTCGATCGGGATGGTCCCAGCCGGGGTAAGCACCAGTGTTCCGGCAACGAAGCAGTGGCAGGCTGAAGCGGGCTTTCGCCCCACCCATGCCTTTGCCTTGGAAAATAGCCATCGTCCAACTCCGAACGGGTCTAGGCCCTTAACCACAGCTCTTGCCAGAGGTGCCGCGTACTTGCTCGCGTAATGAGACACCGCCTTCCAAGCTGAAGCGGCCATCTTCCCTACAAGTGAGGCGAGCTTGCCACCAGGAATCAGGCCCACAGCAAGTGCCATGGCAGTGCTACCGGCGCTCTGTTCTCCCATGACAACGAGAGCTAGATCCCCCGCAAGGCTTGCACCCGGAAATGGGAGGTAGCTGGCAATCTGTGCGGCCACCACAGCAAGCGCCAGCGTATCTTTACCGAGGGCCGACAGAAATGCCGCGGTGTTCCCTGCCGTTTCAGCGAGGTACTCGTCGACCATATCGAACGGGTCCCAGCTGAGGCCAAGATGATCCGATCGCTCCCACGGATTGGATCCCAAATATTCGTAGAGATTGGCGCCGTCGCCCATCCGCTCGTCGAGGCTTAACGTAGCGATCAGCGCCGGAATCCCTCGCCCCTGCGACGCAGAGGCGCCGATCAAGGCAATCGCGGTAGCGTTGGGATCGGGCTGCAGGAAGCGGCCAAGGCCAGGAGCGTATGTTCGAGCGCCAGCTTGGACGAGCATGTGCGCGTAAGGCACTAGGCGCGGTGAGTCTGCTCCGGTCTCTCCTACGCCAACGTCCAATCGATCCACGAACATCGCCTTGTGCCCCGCCGAGTTGATTGGCGCCGCGAGGATGTGATCCGCCGTGAGCACCTGCCCGTAAGCGTCGTAGGTCCACTGGGACGCGACCTGCGACTGTACGTTCACGGTGTCCCACTTCACCAGCGCTACCACGTCACCGCCGCCGTCCTGTAGCGTCCACCACGGCTTACGCTGATCATCGAACTGGACAAGGAGCTCTTCGGTCCCGGCGGCGTTGTTAACCCCCCAGATGTACTCGCGATGGAGATAGCTGGTCGTCGTCCCAGTGCCGCCTCCGCCCCCCCCGGTGGCCCCCGACATCATCATCATCTCGCCGCCACCAGCGCCACCATCACCCTCGCCGGGCAGCTCATACGGAAGCCCCTGGACCTCATCGGCCACCTCAAACTCGATCGGAGCTTCGAGCTCCGGAGGCGGCTGCGGCATGACATCGACCACACCGGCCTCCGCGGCGACGAGCGTCAGCAGTCCTTGTTCAAGGGCAAGCGGCGTGGCGCTGATGTCGGCCTGTTCGGTCGGGGAATACGACGCGCCAAAGACCTCCTGCGTGTCCGGGTTGCCCGACATCGCGGCGCCGCGGGCGCTGAGCACGGGATCGGTGTAGATCTCCTGCACGCGGCGGGTGCCGTCGTAATAGAATCGCTCGGAGCGCACAAGCTCGTTGTCTTCCGCGACTTCCGGATATGGCGACTGCACCCGGACCAGGCGTCCGAGCCCGTCGTAGGTGTAGTGCTTCACCATTGCGCCGACGGGCAAGTAGTCGTACGGATTGTCCTGGGTGCCGGGATTCCCCGTCGGGCTGCCATCGGCCAGATTGACCTGCGCGAGCCGGCCCCAGGCGTCGTATTGGTAGATGTACGTGCCGTCGTAGATTAGGTTGTTCGCGCGGTCATAGCGCATCCCTGTCGCGGCCGACGGCACGGCCCCGGGATTGGTGTTCTGAAGCTGCGTAATTTCGTTCTGGTTGTTGTGGGCGGCCAAGAAGCCGCCGTCGTCGGCCGCGGCGTCGGCGCCTGGAAGCTGCCAGGTGTAGCCGTAGTTGTCGAGGTTGCCGGTCGAGGCTCGGCCAGCGATGGTGGCGCTCAGACCGCGGGGAGCTCCGCCTGCCCAGTTGCCGAGCAGGTCGAGCGTCCAAGCGTCGGTGCGATTGGTGGTACCCGGAGTGAGGGTCGGCACGCCGCTCACAAACGTCACCTCGCCGACCGTGCTGTCCTTGAGGCGGTTGAGCCCGTCGTACGAGTGGAGCTGGGAGCGTCGGTTGACGTCCTGGCCGGTGACGTTGACCTGGTTGATCACCGCCGCGGTGCGGTTGCCCGCAACGTCATAGGCGTATTGCCCGCGGAAGAGCGTGTTGGCAACGGGGAGGGCGGCGGACTTGTAGTGAAGGTCGGCAACACGTCCGAACTGGTCGAGCCCCTCCAGACCGACGCCGGCCGCCGTGTTGAAGACTTGCGAGACGGCTCCGCCGCCCATCGACAGCGAAGCGCGTCTTCCGATGCCCGCGTAGCCGAACTGGGCGGCGGTGTAGGCGACGTTGGCCGAGGTGCTGATGGTCTTGAGTCGCGCGAGGCGCTGATCCACGCTGCCGGACGTGCCGTACCCCATCGAGACGACGCGCCGCGGCGATACAAACTGGTGGTTGGGGTACGAGATCGTGGACAACCGGTCATAGCCCAGCTGGGTCGCTGACGTGCCCGTCGTCAGGTACGTCCATGCGTACGCAGTCGCGGGCGTTGACGCCGTCACGGCGGTGCCGAACGATTGGTACTCCTGGAGCACGTTGCCGCGCGCGTCGTAGGTGTAACGGTTGTGGGTGATGAGCCGGTCGCCCGGCGCGATGCGGGCCTCGATATCGCTGAGGCGGCCGGCGTTGTCGTACGTGTACGCTACGTAGCCGACGCGGTCGACCGGCGCACCGGTGGATGCCGCGAGATCGCTGGGGTGTCCGACGACGAAGGCCCCGCCTGGGCTTGAGTAGTAGCCGATCGTGATGCTGGCGAGCCGGTCTTCGGTGTCGTAACCGTAGCGGAAGACGACGCCGCGTTCGTCTCTGCGCTCGACGACGCGCCCCGAGAAGTCGTAGCGGAACGTCACTCCTTCGGCATTGGAGCCGGTCGTCTCGGAAGGCACGATCATCTTGGCGATGAGGCCGTTGTTCGCCGAGACCACGGCGAAGCTCTCATCGACGACGGCGGCGCCGTATTCGACCGTGGTCGGCTGCCAAGCGTCGTAGCCGGAGACGGTGTTGCTGCGCCGGGACTCGCTCTTGATCAGACGCCCGTACTGGTAGGTGTACTTGGTCGCGCGCCGCAGATTGGCATCGGTATCGAGCGCGTTCTCGACCATTTCGCTCATGCGGCCGGCGCGGCCATGCGCGTACGTGGTCACTGCACCGCGGGGATCAACCGTATCGGTGCGATTGCCATAACGGTCGTATACGTTGATCGTCAGTTGGGCCGATGCGGGTAGCGTGCCTCGATTGATGGTGTTAGTGGACTTGTCCCAGCTCGGCGCTGTCAACGACCGCGTGTACGGTGTGAATCCGACGCCGGGCTGGGAGAACGTGCTGACCTCGGTGCCGAGGTCCGCGGAGGCGATGACCCGCTTCTGAACGTCGTACCACGATACCGACCGGGTCTTGACGGCATTGCTCGCGGACAGCACATCCGTGGTGTCGTCAACAACACGCTCCCAGCGCGCCGTGTCCACAACGTTCCCGTTGGGGTCGTAGGTATACTCGGTTCGTGTGAGCTCGTAGCCGTAGGCGGTGCCAAACTCAGGGTGTACCCCTCCGGCCGACGGGTACACGACGCTTGCCGTCCACGACGGGCGCCCCAGCGAATCGAGCTTAGTGATTTGGATGGGCTGCTGAGGCTGCTGAGAGTACAGCTGTTGCCCGCCCTGCCCGGTGCAGTACCGGCTAACGAGGGCCGTGGGAGTACCACCACCGCCACCCGGTGGCGTCCAGGAGACGTTGTAGATGCGATCCTCCGATTTGTTCCCATCCGGGGCATACACCGTCCCGATGATCGACAACGGCTTGGGCGTGTAGTCGTAGAAGGCCCGTGCCGCGGGGATAGCGTCGTTGTCGACAAGCGCGGTGGGGTCGAGCGAGGACGGCAGCGACGGCATGGTGTCGCCGTAATTCACCACCAGAACAGGACGGTCGAGGTGGTCGAGAAAGGTCAACGTGGTGCTGAGCCGCGTGGCGGTAGCGATGTCGCCCTTGGCATACTCGTCGGTCCTTACGGGGCGCATGCGCCAGTCATAGGAGATCTTCGTCGCATACCCATCGGTGTCGGAGGGAGGCGGAGGGTCGAAGGCGTGTTCACGCCCACCCCACGACGGTTGACTTCGATATTTGCGCGTGATCGTTGGCAACCAGGCGTCTTTGACGCCGATGCCGTATTCGAGGCGCTCGACGAGCACCATGTTATCTTCAGTCTGTTGGGGGTCAGACCACTTGTCGTCCTCGGTGCCTACGTACGTGCGGAGCACATGACCGAGCGCGTTCTTCGTTTGGCGCGTGATAGTGCCGTCGATGTCTCGCTGACGGTACATCTCGCCGAGGTCGTTGACTTCCTTGCTGCCGACCGGGAGGAGGGCACCGGTGGAATCGGGCTCGAGCAGCTCGGCCCGCGCGATGCGCCCATTGGCGTCGGGAGCGACCTGGATGACCCAGTACTCCTCGTAATTCGGCTGTGTCAACTGGGTGATGCTGTCAATCGCAATCACGGGGTCGGTGAATTCGACTTTCCGGGTCACCCGAGGGGCGCCCGTGACTTGTCGGCCGTAGTCCTTGACTTCGCCGGGACTCTCGGCGGCGAACTCGCCGGCTTGCGCACCCGCCACGAGGTCGTTGAACACGAACTCGCGCATGAAGTACTTGCCGCCGGGCTGGTCGATCTGCACGTACCGCCGTGCCCACCGCCGCCCATTCGGGAAGAGCGTGTCCGACAAGCCAAACTCGTCATACAGGAATTCGGTGATGTAGTTCAACCCGGTCGTCGCAGGAACGCGGCCCCACGGCCCCGGGGGCGCCGGCACGACAACCGAGCCGCCACCGGGCGTCGTGTGCGTACCGGCCGATGCGTCCATTACGGTGTACTGAGGACGCCCCTGGTCGTCGCGGTGGTAGTAGGTGAGCGTTACCGACTGCCAAGGGTCGGTCGCGTCCGCCGACGGGTCCGTCGGGTCGATCACGTTCGCTTGGGCGGCCCACAGTGAGTTGCCCGCCTCGTCATAAATCTCGTGCTCGACCGGGTAGTACCACTTCGAACCCGGGTAGACCTGGCGCGGAGTCGCCGTGACGGTGCGGCTCGTAACCCGCCATTCCGATTCCGGCTTGGTCTCGCCGACTGGCTCCTCCCGAGCGACGTCGAACCGAGTGAAGGCGTAGGTGTACGGGTACGGATTCACCGGGTCGAGTTCGACCAAGGGCGGCACAGTCGTGAGCAGGGTTGTTGGAGGCGAAAAGAAGTTGATTTCGGCTAGAACATCCGTCGGTACGTCGTCACGGCGCATCAGCTGGCGCGTGTAGAGCTTCGGATTCGTTGTGCCCGATCCTCGCTGGACCCCTTGGGCGACGAGCTGCACTCGCTCACGCAGGGGCACATCTTCCTGTGCCTCGTCGAACCAGGCGTACTCGTTGAATCGCACGAGGCCTTGCGTAGCCTGCGAGCCGCCGGCCGCGGACCAACCGACCGAACAGTGCTGGACGAGCAGCAGTTCACGTAGCAACTCGCGATACTGATCGTCATACGCCGGGATTTCCAGATCGGCGTCGCCGATCTCGACCGTATCGGGCGGCGTTGTGGATGGCGCCGCCACCTGACCGAAGAGCTCCTCCACAGTTTTGTAGACGTAGTGCTCGCCGAGTCCTCCCCCCTCGATCTCAACCTCAAGGCCGTTGGGCCCCTCACGGAATCGCCACGTCCGGTCCTTGAGTACGTAGCCCGCCGCGTTCATTTCGACCACGCGCCGGTTCATCTGGCCCGGTTTGACGCCCCACGCGCCGTCGTACAGCGCGATGGCCATCATCTCCTCCCGGGTAGGGAACTCGTCGACGATCGCCACCCACCGCGGCTCCTGCAGCGATGGAGGATTGTCGCTCAGGCTCCAGTCGCTCTGAGAGCCCTGCCCGCCGTACCCCTGCCAGAAGTACGGACTTACCAGGACACTTCGGTCAAAGCTGCCGACACCATGACCCGTACCCGTATAGGGATCCCAATTCATGGAGGTGTAGAACGGAGCCGGCGTCGTCGTCTCGAAGTACGAGGCTTCGGTCTGCGGATGAACCATCAACCGGTGAACGCGATAGTGTCGCGCCGCTCCGTCGTCGCCGCGCAGGGATGTGCATGTGACGGCGGTGTCGTGCGTGTTGTTAATGACGCGGTCGATAGGCACTGTCGAGAAATACTCGTCCATCACCCACGACGACGGCATATCGACATCTGGACCTTGCGGCCATGTCGGCGGCGCGTTGTGCTCGAACCGTTTCGATGCGAAGGGCAGGACCATGTTCAAATTGGTTTCTGTCAAGAACTCGTACTGATCGCAGGAGTAACCGGTGAGCCGCGGGTTCAGCTGGGTCGCCAAGACGTTGATGTCGAACCACTCGGGGAGGGCGCTCAGCGTCGCCTGCTGCGGCCCTGCGCCATCTGGATCGACGATCGCTGCGGAGAGCACTTCAAGGTCGTGATCCGTGAATACGGCGCGAAGCGGGTACACCGATTCCTCGACCGGCGCAGTGGAGTACCGCAGCTCGACGCCCTTGTAGACATAGACCTGCTCGTTGGTTGTCTCGGAACCCGCAGTGGGACGCGTGATGCACGTGCGCTTGAGTAGCAACGGGGGACCAAGAACCTGACCGATCGGGCTGGGGCCGACAACGTTGTACTGATAGTGGTACCTGACCATGTGCCGCCAGTTGGTCGGCAAATCGGACATGCCCGCTTGCGCGTTGAACACCGCAAGGGCATCCGCGCCCGCGTCGAGATTGCCCCGCACACAGCCGGACTCGTCCGCCGACAGGTTGTCGAGGTGCGAGACGTTCAGGCAGCTGCCGGCAGGGAGGGCCGACAAGTCCGCGGCGCCTTCATAGACGTAGATGCGGTCGATGACGCTGTGGCCGTGCATCTCGTAGATGCGTGCGTTTGCTTCGAGGGCTTCGGGATATTGTTCGTAGAGCCACCACAGCTCGGGGTTGATCGGTGAAATCTCAAACTTGTCGCCACGAGTCTGACGGTGCGAGTACAGCAGGGTCCATAGCACCTCGCCATCGGACTCGAGCGTCACCGTCCTGATCTGGCCCTTGCTCAGGCAGTTCTGCTGGCACTCCACGCAATCGCCGGTGCCTCCGCCATCTACGTAGTCGATGCTCGTGCGCGTGGAGTCGCAGTAGTTGATTCGAACGGTGTGCCCGTAATTGTCTTCGATGCGCGTGCACAGCCCGAAGTACGGAACGCCGACCCCCGGGTTTCTGTTGGCCGTGTACGGGTCGTGACCCAGGAACGGGCTCGAGCCGTCGGCGTCATGAAACTGGTTGGGAAGGAACGGCCGGTCGTGGTAGCTGGACGGGATATCCGGTTCGGGCTCCATCGCCGTGTTGTGCAGGTAGTTGTCGTCCCACTTGTTCGGCGGGACGTCTTCGTTCATCGCGGCGAAGGTGTAGTGCAGCTGTCCGTCATACAAGCTCACGCGGTAGCCGCGCGGACGCACGGACCACGACCGAGTGGTCGCATTCCAGGTGCCGCCGATGACCGACATCCGCGCGCGAAATCGCGGCGGAGCTTCATACAGGCCCGTGCTTTCGATCAGCTGGAATGGAATCGAGTGGTGCGCATCGAGGATGAGCCACGACATCCGCGGACGATTGCCGACGATGTCGGGCACCGCCGAGTCGACGATGAGCAGCGGGTTCTCACCAACCATCCAGCCCAGACCGGTCCAGTCCCACCAACGGTCCGACTCGCCCAGTCCGTACAAGCCGTTGACCCCAAAGCCGGCAGGCGGTGTAGACGACCGAGTCCTAGTCAACCGGAAGGTCGCTCCGTCGAACGGCAGCTCTAGGTCGTTGGTTTGGTAGAACTCGACGCCGGTGATCAGGTCCACCGATTGATTGAGCGTCGGCCTTCCCGTACCTTGCCAGCCGGTCGGCAGTCCCGCCGTACCCGGAGGGAGCAGGGCAAGGGATGACTCCCCGAGCGTGGGCGCCGGTGGCAGAAAGTCCCCCGGTGACGGCGCCATGAGCTGGCTGAAGCCCAATCGCGAGCCCATCGGGGTTCCGTCCCGTCGACGGATAGGGACGTATGTCTCCTCACCCGACTCGGCGCGGTAGTTGAAGAGCAGCTGGTGCCAGCACGCCGAACTTGGCGGCGGCGGTGGGCTTGGCGGATTGGCTTCCGGATCTGTGACAACAAACGACGCATTGCATGGGTGCGGCGGCCCGGGCAAGCCCGAGGGACTCACCGTCGGAAAGAGCTTGGTGCTGGTGGTTTCGCAGTCCGCGGGTGGCGGAGGGTCGCCGAACCCTGCTGCGGACACGACGGCGAGCGAACACGCAGCGATTGCGAGCGACAGCGTGCGAACTGCGCCAGAGCGCGCGACATCCGTTCGTGTTTCCACGGAGTTTGTCCCCAAGTCAGTTGTTGTTCTCACACACGGCACGGAGCCGGCGCGACACGGCCACGAGTCGCGCACGCCGGATGAACTGCACATTACTGGATGCGACTATTACACGCAAGCAGGGTCCGTTGCTTCACCGCTCGACTTCACGAATCGGCAACATGCGGCCGCACGACAACCGTCAGGGAACTGACTATTTTGTTGCCTCGACGGCAGCGCGGCAATATGCGGCTCGGGCGCGTCAAGTGTTGTGATCGCGGTCACACGCTGGTATTGTGGGCGCTCGCCGTTGTTGCACCTTCCCGAACCGTTCACCGTCGAGGACAAACGTGGGGCTTACGCTTGCGCTGCTGGTTTCGTGCTGTTTCACGCTCAGCGCGTCCGCAGCCGTCGTTCAACCTGAACCGACGGAACCGGCCACGACGATCACTCCCACCGGCCAACTCGAGCTCGCGCGGCTCGTTGATCTGGCCGCGTCGCGTGCCGGAGTTGACATTGAGTACGACAGCGCCTCGCTCAAGGGCACGGCAACTCTTCGTGTGAGCGAAGGACTGAGCGACACGGAGTTGTGGGACCTCATGAATCGCGTCCTCGCGTCGCGCGGGTTCACGACCGTGCTCCAACCGACGGGAACCTTGAACAACCTGTCGGTTCCCGGATCGCGCGGGTCCCGCCCCTCGATGAGCGTCGTCAAGGTCGCCGATGCAGCGGCCGCAGTCGCGGTAAGCGGGCTTGAGGCTGGCGACGGGGCCACGGTGCAGGAGAGCGAGCGTCGATTTGCACCCGGATTCGTGGCACAAGTGGTTCGAGTGCGGCACCGGTCGCCACGGACCCTGCTTGAGCCGGTGCGACTCGTCCTTAGCAAACAGGGGGCCAGCGTTGCTGTGCTCGGGGATGCGGCGGGCCGCTCCGCCATCACGGGCGATCCGAAGCCCGCGGCAGCGGAGGGAACAACGGCCGAGGCGGGCAACGAGAATACAGCCGCTGGCGGTCTCCTCCTTATTACCGACCTCACCCCGCGTGTGCGACAGGCCGAACAGGTCATTGCCCTGCTTGATATCCCGGCCGCGGGTGTGCTCGTCGAAGAGATTCCCGCGAAGTACCTCACCGGGACGCAGCTCGCCGCGCTCGTCAAGCAGGTCGCCGAGACGCGCCGCAAGGCCGGGGGCGGCGCCACCACCGGGGAGGTCCTCGCGCTGCCCGACGGCTCGGGCGTGCTGCTGGTCGCCCCGCGCGACGAGGCCGAGCAGTGGCGGGCGCTCATCGCGCGCCTGGACCAGCGCGAGCCCGCGAGCACGGTGAGCTACACGCCGCGCTCGTTCTCGGCCAAGGAGGTCGCCCGACTGATCGAGCAGGCCGTCCGCGGCGTCACCTCCACGGGCGGTGCCGCCCCCACCGGCGCCGACGACCGCTGGCGCCTCGTGGTCGACGAGCTCACCGGCACGCTCATCGTGACCGCGACCGCGTCCCAGCACGAGCAGATCGCGGCGCTGCTGGCCCGCCTCGACGAGACCCCGGCGTCGGCCCGGCGCCCGGTGCGGACGTTCGTGATCCGCAACCGCAGCGTGCGCGAGGTGCTGAGCGTGCTCCAGCAGCTCGCCAGCGCCGGCGTCCTCGACGCCGGGGGCGAGGACACGGCAGTCCCGGCGGGCGGCCGCGCGGTCGACCAGCGCTCGGACCGGCCCGTGTCGGTCGGCGGCACGCCGGTCACGACCGGCCCGCAGCCCGGCCCCTCCGCAGGCCCACTGCTGGGCTCTCGCCCATCGTCCCCTGCGGCCCCACCCGCTGCTCCCGGCGGTCGCGACCTCACGCTCACCGCCGACGAGGGGACGAACACGATCATCGCCGTCGGCCCCTCGCGCCAGCTCGACCAGATCGAGCAGCTCCTGCCGACCCTCGACGTGCGCCAGCCGCAGGTCATGGTCGAGGTCATGCTCGTCAGCCTGACCGACGCCCGGTCGCGCGACCTTGGCCTGGAGTTCGAGAAGCTCGACAGCGTCGGCGACGCCCAGATCCGCCTCAGCTCGCTCTTCGGCCTGTCGACCTCGGGCACCGTCGACGGCCAGCGCGTCCGCCAGGTCGGCGACGCCCAGGGCTTCACCGGCATCGTGCTCACTCCCGGCGAGTTCAGCATCGTCATCCGCGCCCTGGAGAACCTCAGCGAGGGCAAGGCGCTCTCGATGCCCAAGCTGCTGGTGAACAACAACCAGCAGGCGGCGTTCACCAGCGTGCTCCAGCAGCCCTTCACGAGCACGAACGCCTCCACCACCGTCGCCACCACGAGCTTCGGCGGCACGCAGGACGCGGGCACGACCATCTCGATCCGTCCGCAGATCGCCGCCGGGGACCACCTGCTGCTCGACTACCAGATCGCCCTGAGCTCGTTCGTCGGCTCGGGCTCGGCGGGGCTGCCGCCGCCGCGCCAGCAGAACAGCGTGCAGTCGGTGGCCGATCTCCCCGACGGCCACACGGTCGTGGTCGGCGGGCTGGAGCTCAACACCGAGAGCGACTCGGTGGGCCAGGTGCCGTTCATCGGCGACGTGCCGCTCCTGGGCGAGCTGTTCAAGAACCGCTCGGAGACCAACAGCCGCAGCAGGTTCTTCGTGTTCATCCGCGCCGGCGTGCTCCGCTCGCGGGGGCTCGAAGACCTCAAGCACATCTCGGCGCAGGACATGAAGCGGGCCGAGCTGCCGGCGGACGCGCCCGTCCTCGAACCCAGGGTGATCCGGTGACCGCCGCGGCCGTCGGCAGCCCGTCGCCGGAGTTCCTCGGCGCGATCCCGCACGAGTTCGCCCGGCGGAACCTCGTCCTCAGCGCGGGGAGGGACTCGACCGAGGCGGGCGCCGTCGAGCGGCTCTTGGTCGCGGATTCCACACGACCGGCTGCGCTTTACAACGTGGGCGTAGCCCTTGATTGCCCGGTGGCGACGGCCGTGGCCCCCGCCGAGGAGATCGCGGCGGCCGTCGACGCCGCGTACGCCCGCGCGGCCGAGGCGGCCCGCGCCGAGGGCTCGGCGCTGACCCGCCCCGAGACGCCCGTGGTCGAGGTCGAGGGCTCGGCCGATGTCGAGTCGGACCTCGCCCGCGCCGTTGTCGACGCCGAGCAGGACCTGCTCAACACGACCGGCAAGGCCCCGGCCGTGCGGCTGGTGGACCTCATCCTGTTCGAGGCCCTGCAGCGCAGCGCCAGCGACGTGCACGTCCAGCCCTTGCGCGACCGCACGCTCGTGCGCTACCGCCTCGACGGCGCGCTGCACACGGCCCGCGAGCTCCCCGCCTCGATCGCCTCGGCGGTCGTGAGCCGGGTCAAGGTCATGGCCCGCCTCGACGTGGCCGAGCGGCGGTCCCCCCAGGACGGCCGCGCCAGCGTGACGATCGGCAGCGGCGGCTCGTCCGCCCCAGTGCCCAGTGCCCAGTCCCCAGTGCCCTCTTCCTCGTCCCGCCGCATCGACCTCCGCGTGAGCACCATGCCGTCGACCTACGGCGAGCGGCTCGTGCTCCGGCTGCTCGACCCGGCCCGATCGCCGCACCTGTCGAGCTTCGCGGCCCTGGGCATGCCCCCCGCCGTCGAGCGGGCGTACCTCGCGCAGGCCAACCGCGCCCACGGCATCGTGCTCTCCACCGGGCCGACCGGGTCGGGCAAGACCACGACGCTGTACGCGACGCTCAACTGGATCAGCGCGGCGAACGTGAGTAAGCACGGCGGCGCCCGCCCGACAGACCGCCCCGCGTCCGCCTGCGAACTGAACATGATGACCATCGAGGACCCGGTCGAGTACGACCTGTCGGCCTCGGGGCTCGCGGTCAGCCAGACGCAGGTGGACCCCAAGAAGAACGTCACCTTCGCCGCGGGCCTGCGGCACATCCTCCGCCAGGACCCCGACGTGATCATGGTGGGCGAGATCCGCGACGCCGAAACCGCCAGGATCGCGGTTCAGGCGTCCCTCACCGGCCACCTCGTGCTCTCCACGCTGCACACCAACGACGCGGCCAGCGCCATCGCCCGGCTGATCGATCTCTCGGTCGAGCCATTCCTCGTGGCAAGTTCGCTGTCGGCGGTTCTGGCCCAGCGGCTGGTCCGCACGGTCCACCAAGGGTGCGCGGGGCGGGGGTGCGACGAGTGCCTTGGCACCGGCTTCAAGGGGCGGCTAGGGGTCTTCGAACTGCTGGTTGTCGACGACCGCGTTCGATCGCTGACGAGCGACCGTGCGTCGGCGGACCGCATCAAGGCCGCGGCGGTCGCCTCGGGGATGATCCCGCTGCGCGACGCGGGGACCGCGCTGGTTGGCGCGGGCGTGACGACCGCCGCGGAAGTGGCCCGCGTCATCAATCCGCACGCGAGCGACGACGCCGACCTCGCCGTCGCCCCGGAGTTGGCCCCGTGACCCGCGCACGCGCCGTCAGCTGGAAAGTCGCCGCGGCCGTGGCCGGGCTGCTCGTGTGCGCCGCGTGGGGATTGGCGCCGCTGGACCGCACGGTCACGGCCCCCGCTCCCCCACCGCCCGGTCCGGGCGCGTCCACGGCCGCGTCCGGACGCACGTTCGACGTTGCGGCGTTCTCGCGACCGCTCTGGCCGCCGCCGCCGGAGCCCGCCAAGGCCCCCCCGCCGCCGCCCCCGCCCCCCGCCGCTCCTGACCTTACCGTGCAACTCATCGCGATCTCGGGGACCGAAGACGCGCGCACCGCGATTCTGTACGACCCCGCCGGCGACGCGCTGCGCACGGTGTCGGTCGGCGACACGATCAACCGACGCACCGTCACCCGCATCACCGCGGACGCAATCGACCTAACGCTGCCCGCCCCGCACAACACGACCGCGACACTCGCGCTCAAGCCGGCCGTGCCCGCCACCGGGGGCAAGCCATGATCGCCCACGCCGGGAATTTGCCGGAGCCCGCTCGGGACGACGAGGACGGGGCGCTTGTGAAACGTCCCGTGCAGGTCCCGGCCCTGCCGCGGATGTACTGGTCGCTCGTGCCCGCCCCCGGCTCGGTCAGGCCCGGGCCGATTCCGCTGGGCGTCGCCCAGGACGTGCAGGCCGATATCCCAATCGACCTCTCGGAACTGCACGCCGTCGGCGTGCCGACGCGGGCCGGGGAGCCCCGCCTCCTCGTGTGCGCGGCCCGGCGCACGGACCTGCGGACGTACCTGGACGGTCCAGACGCGCTCTACCCCGCGGACGTGCCGGAGTTCGCACAGGGTCTGGGGGTCTCCGCGAGCGAGTTCAACCTGCTCGTGGGGGATTTCCTGCCCCGGCCCCTGCGCCGCCGCGCCGAGCGCCGCCACCTCGCCGCCGCGGCCGCCGTCCTGGCGTGCGTTGCCATGCTTTGGGTAGGGATGCACCGCCGCGAGTCCGCGGCCCGGCAGCGCACGGCCGCCGCCGTCGAGCAGCAGCGCCAGATGCTCGCGGGCCTGGACCCCGGGCTCGCGTCGACCGACGCGCTGCAGCTCCGCGTGAATCTGCTCAACCAGCTCAAGTTCGCGCTCGACGCCGCTCCCCAAGCGTCCGACGCGGCCGAGACCCTCGCGGGGGTGCTCGCCGCCTGGCCCGTGTCGGCGGCGCCGTCCCCCGAGGCGGTCGGGGTGCAGCCCTCGGTTGTCACCGCGTCCTTCAGCGTCGAGGGCGATGTGAGCGGGGCCTTGGACGCCCTGACGAACGCGCAGTGGCCAGCGGGGTGGTCGCTGCAGCCGCCGCAGCTCGCGAAGGCCGGCGACCGGACCCGCGTCGCGGTTGAACTTCGCAAGGCCCGCCAGCCCGCTTCCGCCCAGGGGGTGCACCAGTGACCGCTCGCCTCGCCATCCTGTGGCTAGGCGTCGCCGCGGTCGCGGCCGGTGCGCTCGGCCCCGCGTGGCTGAGCACGCGAGCCGCGTCGGCCTCCGCCGTCCGAGCGCAGGGCGACCTCGACACCACCGCTTCGCTCGCTGCCCGGCTGGCGACCATGGAATCGCAGCTCCCCGCGTGGGCCAAGGCGGGTTCGACCACCGGGGAGAGCGAAACGGTCGCGCAGACCATCGCTCGGATCTTGGCCGAGGTTGGGCTGCCACCGTCCGCGCTCAACTCGCTCAGCCCGGAGTCCACCACCGCCATCGGCGGCAGCAACCTCCCCGAAGCGTCCCGCCCGCAGCGGGTGCGTCACACCGCCACCATCGAGCCGGTGACCCTCGTGCAGCTTGGCCGTGTGCTCGACAAGTGGCGCGCGGCCCGGCCGCAATGGACCGTTACGTCCATCGAGATGGCACCGCTCCGTGAGCCGGACGCCAAGTCGGGTCGGAGAGGTGTTCCGCTCCGCGTCGCGATCTCGGTCGAGTCCGTGCGCCCGGGTCCGGGCGCGAGTCCCCCACGCCCCGCTCCACGCCAATGACCAACCACCCTTCGTTCTCCGCGCTCGCACGTCTCACCCTCGCGGCCGTTCTGGCCGCGGGGGCCGCGCTGTCCGCCGGGTGCGGCAAGACGGGTCGCGGCCCGTACTCACCCGACGGCGAGGCCGCTCGAGACCCCCGCCGCGCAGACGAACTCAATGCGCAGGCGGCCGACCTGATCTCACGCGACCCGGAACGCGCCGAGATATTGCTCCGCGAAGCTCTCACCTTCGATCTGTTCCACGGTCCGGCCCACAACAACCTCGGCGTGGTCCTGCTCGCCAAGGGGCGGCTGTACGACGCCGCGGCCGAGTTCGAGTGGGCCAAGAAGCTCATGCCCGCCAGCCCCGACCCGAGGATCAACCTCGCGCTGGTGCTCGACAAGGCCGGGCGGTGCGAGGACGCGATCGCCGCGGCCAGGGCGGCGGTCGACCTGTCCGAAGAGCACCTGCCCGCCCTGCAAACGCTCGCCCGCCTCCAGATCGGCTGCGACCGCACGGACGCCTCGACCATCGCGGCGCTGGACAAGATCGCGTTCATGACGCCCGAGGAATCGTGGCGGGACTGGGCGATTCAGCAGCGGCTACGGCTCGAGGCCCGCCCAACCCCGTAAGCAGTCTCGGCTACGCTCCCCTCAAAAGTCGTAGCCGTGCATGCTTGCCGCCGCTTGTCCCCAGGGAAACGTCCGCTGCTACAGCCGAGGATCGACCGGCTCGCTCTCCATGGCGAGAACCGCGAACACGCATTCGTGGACCCGTCGCAATGGCTCATGGCGCACGAAGCGCTCCAGGCTCTCGATGCCCAAGGCAAACTCGCGCTGGGCGAGCATGCGCTTGGCGCCGAGGCCGCGCGACCGAAGGCGTTCGAGGTGCTGGGGGCGCGTGTACTCGGGTCCATAAATGATACGGAGGTACTCCACGCCGCGGACCTTCACGGCGGGCTGGACAAGTCCACGCGGGCCGCGGGCGATGAACTCGAGGGGTTTTACGACCATGCCCTCGCCGCCGGATGAGGTGAGTTCGGTCCACCAGGCGGTGGCCTCGTCCTCGCTCGCCTGGCTGGAGAGGTCGACGGCCTTGCACGTGGTCGCGACCAGGATGGGATCGCCCGTGGCAGCGAGGCGCGCGAGCGTGCGCACGTGCCAGTCGTGCGTGCGGTCGACGTGGACGTGTCCCTCGCTGGCGAGCAGGTGGAAGGGGGCGATGCGCAGGTCGTCAACACCGGCGACAGGCCAGCAATAGCGCCGATAGGCCTCGACATACTTGTGAACGAGCCCGAGACGCTCGGTGATGTCGGCGGCGAGCGTGGCGGCATCGGGGAGGCGGGCTTGCGCCTGCTCGAGCACCTCCGCGGCGGCGCTCAACCCGGTGGTCGCGGCAACGCCCACCGCGGCGTACTGCTCGCGGATCAGGGCCTGGGCCTTGGCGGACCAGGGCATGAGCTCGCAGTCGAGGCAGAGCCAATCGGTGCCGAGTTCGTCCCACAGGCCGGCGGCACTCGCGGCGTCGCGGACGCGGGCGAGCAGGGCTTGTTCGGTCGCCGCGTCATTGAAGAAGGGGCGGCCCGTGCGGGTGTAGACGATGCCGAGCGTTGACGCGGCGCCCGGTGGAATCCCGAAGCGGCTGGTCGCGACACCGGGCTCGCGGCACACGATCGCCACCGCCCGCGAGCCCATGTGCTTCTCCTCACAGACAACCCGCCCTACCCCGTTGGTCCGGAAGTACTCAAACGCCTCGCGCGGGTGCTCGAGCATGCCCGGCTCTCGCGTGGTCTCACACGGCGACATGGTCGGCGGGAGGTAGATGAGCCAGCGCGGGTCGGCGGCGAAGCGGCTCATGATCTCAAGCGCCGCAAGCGCGTTCTCCTGGCGCACCGTGATCGAGCGTATCAGGCGGGTCTCGATGACGCGCTTGCCGGATACATCGTCCAAGTCGAGGAGGTCGTCGTGCTGCTGCTGCAAGCTGAGCGGGGCGCGCTGATCTTCCAGAAGGAACGGTTTCTTGGACTGGGCGTAGGTGGCCCGGGCCTTTACGCTGACGAAATCTCGCTCGGGCCAGCGCAGCGCGGTGAGCGACCCGCCGAAGACGCAGCCGGTGTCGATGCACACGGTGTTGTTGAGCCACTGGGGGTCGGGGACGGGTGTGTGGCCGTAGACGACGGCGGCTCGCCCGCGGTATTCGGCGGCCCAGTTGTAACGGACTGGCAGGCCGAACTCGTCGGTCTCCCCGGTGGTCTCGCCGAATAGCGCGAACTCGCGAACGGCGCCTGAGCCGCGTCCCTGCATGGACTCCTTCATCCCGGCGTGGGCGACGACCAGAGCACCGCCGTCGAGGACGTAGTGACTGACGAGGTCGTCAATGAACGTCGCGACCTGCTGGCGGAACTCGACCGGCTCGCGCCCGAGTTGGTCGAGGGACTCGGCCAGGCCGTGAGTGATCTGCACATCGCGACCGCGCAACGCGCGGAGGAGCTTGATGTCGTGGTTGCCGGGGACGCACAGCGCGCGGCCCTGCTCGACGGCCCGCATGACGAGGCGGACCACTGCTGGGGTCTTCGGTCCGCGGTCGACGAGGTCGCCGAGGAAAACGAGCTTGCGCGCGGGCTGACCCGGCGGCGGTGTGAGATCGCAGGCACCATCCGGCTCGCCGGGGAGCTGCTGAACACCCCAGGCGAGGGCGGTGAGCAGGTCGAGCAGCTCCTCGTAGCAGCCGTGCACATCGCCGATGATGTCGAAGGGGCCGTGCTCGCTCTTCCGGTTATTCCATAAGGGTTCGCGTACGAGCGTGGCGGCGGTGCACTCTTCGGGCGTGCTCAGCGTGTAGATGTGCCGGAAGCCCTCGCGCTGCAGGTTCCGCATTTCGCGCCGGATGGCCGTGCGCTGGTTACGGACGACATGCGGGCCGAACTGGCGGTCTGGGCGATTGGCATTGCGCTCGTGGCAGGTGCGCTCGGGGGTGTCCACGACGATGGCGACGGGAAGGCAGTGAAACTCGCGAGCGAGGGCGACGAGCGGTCGCCGGTCCTCGGAGCGCACGTTGGTCGCGTCTACGACAGCGAGTAGGCCGCGAGCGAGACGTTTGGCGGCGAGGATGTGAAGGACATCAAAGGCGTCACCCGTGGCTTCAAGGCTGTTCTCGTCATCACTTACCCAACCTCGGAAGGTGTCGGACGACAGAATCTCGGTCGGCTTGAAGAGGCGACGCGCGAGGGTGCTCTTGCCCGAGCCTGAGGCGCCAATGAGGACGACGAGGGCGAGTTCGGGGACGCGAATTTCAGGAGGCACGGCTGAACACCCCCATCTGCGACGGCGTCCCGACATCTCGTCCTTCCGGAGTCACGCCGACATCGCCCACGCCACGGAACTCGCACGTGTACCCGTGGCGAGAGCACACGCCCGCAGCCCACGCCTTGAACTGGTCTCGGGTCCATTCGAAACGGTGGTCGCGGTGACGCATGGAGTCAGCGGCCAGAGTCTCCCACATTACGTTGTACTCGCTGTTGGGGGTCGTGACGATCACGATCCCGGGTCTCGCCGCGCCGAAGACGACCCGTTCGAGAGCAGCGAGACGCGGCTCGTCGAGGTGCTCGATAACCTCGCAGAGGACGGCGGCGTCGAAACCCTCGAGACGCGCATCGCGGTACATGAGCGAACCATGGACGAGATCGAGGCGCTTTCGGACCGTGGGCGGGAGACGATCCAGGCGGAGGCGCTCAGCGGCGATGGAGAGAATGCGGTGGGACACGTCCATCCCGAGGATGCGTTCGAAGGTCGGGTGCTTGATGAGGTCGCGGATGAGCTTGCCCTCGCCGCAGCCCAGATCAACCACGGAGCGAGCTGCTTTGGCCTGGAGGACCGAGAGCACGACGCCGTGGCGCTGCTGGTGCAGGCTGAGCTTGCGCTCGCCCGCCTCCTCGCGCGGGTCCTCCGGGAGGTCTGCGTCGATCTCGTCGGGACCTTCGCCGTCCTGTTCACGGAGCTGCTTGATGACATCGTCGGCGAGGCTGCGCTGATACTTGAGGTAGCGGGTAGCGATGAGCTCACGCTGGGGATGGGTTGCCAGCCAGCCCTCGCCGTGGCGCATGAGTTTGTCGACTTCGTCGTCCCCGACCCAGTAATGCTTCTCGTTGTCGAGCACGGGGATGAGGACGTAGAGATGGCTCAACAGTTCGTGAAGGGGTTTGGTCGCGGAGAGCTCGACGCTTACCACAGTTGAGTCGCCCCAGTCGGCGAACGCCGTATCGAGCGGATGGGTCGCGGCGTTCACCGTGTAGCCCAAGGGTTCGAACAGCGTGCGGAGCAGTTCGGAACCGCCGCGGCATGCGATCGCGGGAATGCTGGCGACCAGCGGGATCGCGGTCAAGGCGAGGTCCGGCTTCTCCTTGCATGCCCCCGAGAGTGCGCTGCGGAAGACCTGCGCGATGGCAACCGCAAGCATCGAAGATGCCGCGTAAGGACGGTCATTGACGTACTGGTCAAGCGTGGGCTCTCGGCCCTTGCCGCGGACGAGGCCGACGGGGTCCACCTCAAGCAGGAGGGCCGCGGTGCAGCAGTCCTCGTCGGCCCGCGGGTAGAACACGTGGGCATTCCCGAAAGCGAGCGGGAACGACTGCACTTTCTGCGGGTGCTTGTGGAGCAGGTAGCCCAGATCCGTGGCTGGGAAATAGGTTGTCGAAATCGTCAGGAGCATTGCGGGCACCCTTGTAGAAATGGTGGGTAGGGTAGCGAACAGCGTCCGCCGCACCCAGGTGGCCTTGAGGCAGGCGGGAGGTAGGGCGCGCGTTGCCGGTGATGGTTCCAACAAGCCATAGTGGGCTACGCCTTCAAAGCGGAACGTAGCCCCCTATGCCCCCGCCAGCGAGCGCGGGGCCTGAATGTCAAACCGCAGCCGCGGCCGCGGGCGCCCGCACGCCGGGCACGGCGGCGGGTCGGGCAGTTCGGGCTCGGGCGCGGCGTCGTCCTCACCAATCACCCGCGGCACCAAGACCGTGAACGTCATCGGCCCTTCTAAGCTGCACACGCGGCACGCGGGCCGCTCCGCGACGGTCTTCTCAAGCCTGGTCAGCCTGCTGCGGATCCTGCTCATCGCTGGTCACCTCCCGGGCGGGCGAGTCCGCCACGATGCGGTCCGCCGTTGTGTTCTCGAGCCGCGTGATCCGCTCCGCCAGGTCGTCGAGCTCCATGCTCTCGCGCCCGAACTTGAGGATGGCGGTCGACGCCGCGACGCGGGCGGCGAACGGCGCGGACGTGTCGGCGGCGATCTTGGCGAGCGTGGTCATGGCCATGGGGCTGAGCCGCTGGGCCAGGGCGATGGCGTGGCTGAACGCCTCGCGGCGGTGGCGGCGGTACTCGGCCCGGAACGCCGCGTGCTCGTACAGCCACTTGTGCAGCGTGCGCTCGCCGCAGCCGGCGGCGCGGGCCGCGGCCGCGACCGTGCCCTCGTTGAGCAGGGCGATGATCGCCTTCTCCTGCATCGGCGTGAGTTCGCCGGGGTTGGTCAGCGCCATGGCTCGCCCCCCTTCGAGTCACGCGGTCGTGAGGCGGCCTGACCGCTTGGTTGCCGAGGCGTTCTTAGCACACGGGCGTGCCGCATCGCCTTGCTGTTCGTGCCCGTCGAGGTAGTCGTGTGTCCGCGGCCGGAGCGTCCGGCCGCGTTCGCACCACCGACGGAGAAGTTCACATGATCGCCAGCAGCACCGAGACCCCCGCGACAACGCCCGCCAAGGCGTCCAAGGCCAAGGCCGCCGCCAAGGCGGCCCCCGCGAAGGAACGCCCCACGGCCCAACGTGGGGGCAAGGGCGGGGCCAAGGGCGCGAAGACGCCGAGCGCCCCGGCGGCGCACTCCGAGCAACTCCCCGATACCCCGGCACCCCCGCCCGCGCCGGCCCCCGCGACCAAGCCCGCCAAGGAGCGGCCCGCCAAGAAGGAGAAGGCGGCCCCGACGAAGCCGGTGAAGCCCGCCAAAGCCAAGCGCTTGAGCGCCCTGGACGCGGCGGCGATCGTGCTCGCCAAGTCCAACAAGCCCATGAAGGCCGCCGACATGATCGAGGCCATGGCGAGCCAGGGGCTGTGGTCCAGCCCCGGCGGCAAGACCCCGGAGGCGACGCTCTACGCCGCGATCATCCGCGAGATCGCCAGCAAGAAGCACGAGAGCCGATTCAAGAAGCACGACCGCGGGCTCTTCGTCGCCACGCACGAGGGGGTCTGAGTCATGACCGTAACCAACGCCCACCTCGACGCCGTCCTGAAGGCCGCCCGGACGGCCCTCTTCGCCCGCCAGAACGAGATGCTCACGCTTGAGGAGTGGGTCGACCTTGCCCGGGCGGTGGCGGCCGCCACTGGCCGCACGACCGCCGACCTGCTCACGCCCCGCGACCTCGAGGACATGGCCGACCTCTACCCCGACGAGTGGGACGAGGCGGTCGACGGCCCGCTGCCCAAGGACGTGTAAGCACCCCGCCATCGCACGCCCCCCCCTTACGCCCCGGCCGCCCGGGGCGTTCTTGCGGTCTGGATGCACGCCGTGATCGCGAGCGCAACCAGCCCGCCCTCCGCGGCCACCAGGTACGCCGACGCGGGCAACCGGCACGACCACCCCGCCAGGGCGACCGCCCCCAGCGTCGCGGCCACGCCGCACGCAAACGCCCTCCGTGCCGCGACGGGCTTCGTCCGGGCACGCCGGGCCGCGACCGCGAGCGCCACATGCCCGAGCGCGCACATGCCGACCGCCCACGCGGTGGGATTCGGCCACGGCGCGGCGCACGCCGTGAGCGACATCACGATGGCCCCCGCGGCGATCACCGCGGCCGCGAGCCCGGGCAGCGGCGACGGCGCTGCGCTCGGTCGACTGTTCGCCGTCGTCATTCCGCACCCCCCATCGCCGCCGCCACGGCCTGCGGCGCGACCCGCTCGGCCTTCTTCCCCGTGAACGCCTCCCACCGCTGCACGATCACGTCGCAGTACAGGGCGTCGAGTTCCATGAGCCGGGCCCGGCGCCCGGTCATCTCGCACGCGATGAGCGTCGAGCCCGACCCGCCGAACAGGTCGAGCACGGTCTCGCCCGGCTGCGACGAGTACTCGATGGCGCGCTTGGCAAGCTCGACGGGCTTCTCGGTGAGGTGGACCATGCTCTGCGGGTTCACCTTCTTGACCGGCCACACGTCGGGCACGTTGTTGGGCCCGAACCACCGGTGCGCGGCGCCCTCTTTCCAGCCGTAGAAGCACCACTCGTGGTCGCCCATGAAGTCCTTGCGGGTGAGCACCGGGTGCATCTTGTGCCAGATCACCGCCTGGCTGAAGTACAGGCCATGCTCCTTGAGCACCGGCGGGTAGTTGGCGCAGTTGGCGTACCCGCCCCAGATGTAGAACCCCCCGCCGGGCACGAGGACTCGTGCAATATTGCCGAACCATGAATCCAGTAGCCGGTCGAACTCCTCGTCGGAGACGAAGTCGTTCGCCAGCGGCCGGTCCTTGGCCCGCAGGCGCTTGCCGGTGGGCTTGGCCTTCTCGGGGTAGCGGTGCAGGTCGGCCGACTGCTGGTCGCCGGCGCTGGCGTCCTTCCTTTGCGTCGCGGTGAACGAACTCAGCCCCGCGGCGATCGCGTTGTTGCTGCGGGGCTCGACCTTGACGTTGTACGGCGGATCGGTGTTGCACAGGTGCACCGGCTGACCGTCCAGGAGGCGGTCGAGGTCCGCTTGGCTCCCGCTGTCGCCGCACAGCAGCCGGTGCTCGCCGAGGATCCACAGGTCGCCGGGCTTGGTCGTCGCGGCCTCCGGCGGCGCCGGCACGTCGTCGGGGTCGACCAGCCCGGTCAGCACGGGCGGGGCGAAGATGGCGGTGAGCTCGTCGTCGCCGAACCCCAGGCTCTTGATGTCGAGCCCGAGTTCCTCGAGGGCCTTGAGCTCGGCCGCGAGCAGCTCGTTGTCCCATTCCGCGATGGTGGCGGTCTGGTTGTCGGCCACGCGGTACGCCCGCGCCTGCTCGGGCGTGAGTTCCCGGGCCACGTGCACGGGCACCTCGGCGAGCCCGAGCTTCTGCGCGGCCTTCCACCGCGTGTGGCCCACGACGATGACGCCTTCGGCGTCGACCACGATCGGCTGGCGGAAGCCGTACTCGCGGATGCTGGTGGCGACGGCCTCCACGGCCGCGTCGTTGCGGCGGGGGTTGTCCGGATAGGGCTTGAGACGTTCGAGCGGCCACTGTTCAATGAGCATTGGTTACCCCTTAACGCCGACAATCTCGGCGAGCCTCTCCCGTTCTCTGTACTCCATCGGACTGAGTGTAGCACAGGCTACAAAAAACGGCACAGGCTAGGCGGTCCCGGGTTGTTGAGTCCAACGAGCACGACTCCGAGTCCGTTAAGGAGCAGATTCCCTTCGGGGCTTGGATCGCATGCGCTGCAGCGTCGCTTCCAGGTCGCCCACGGGGTACCGGACGGCCTTTCCAAGCCGCACGCTCGGCAACGGCCCTCGCGGTGCGGTCATCGACCAAAGAAGCCGCTCGCCAATCGACAGGTACTCAGCGGCCTGCTTCGCGTTCATGAAGCCGCGCTCGGGGGCCTCTCGCCTGGGGGGCGCCGCGTCCTCCTTAGGGGCCGGGTGTACGTGTTCCACGCGGACGGCTACCTCCTCTCGGGGGCGTTCAGCCCGGCGGGCAACCCGCCCCTCTTCGTGGGCGATGACGAACTCCAGCAGGGCGCGGGCGAGGTGCTGGACGGCGAGGGATTCGCGCTGAGTGGGTTTCATGGGGGCTCCCTTCTGCGGCAAGAATGGGCCGCCCGGGCGGTACGATCCAGCCGTGGACCCCGCCGCCAAGGCCCAACTCAAAGACGAGTGGCTTCGCAACGAATCCGAGCTTCAGCGCCTACAGGAGCTGCCGGTCGAGGTTGAGGACCCGGCCGAGCGGCAGCGGCAGCTCGATGCGAGACAGGATGAGATCGAGTTCTGTCTAGCGCAGCGAGATCCTGCTTAGACCGGCGCTGGTTGCAAAGGGGAACTGACGGGTACCGATGCGCCGCCTACAATTGCGCGACAGCGGCAACGCCGTAGGAGGTGCCTCACTCATGAGGATGCTTTCGACCGGCCGGAAACCGAGCGGTGCGACTCCGCAGAGCGTTTGTGCGGGCTTGTCCCGCTAAGCCAAAGGCCCCTAATTGACATAATTCGGAACAAGCACGGGAAGACGGCCTAGTTCGCGGCGACGAGCTCTTCCCAAGTAATGTGCAAGGGGCATTAAGCGTGGCGATCGCCGATCGCCACGCTTGTCTTTTTGCGTTGTCTTCGCTCACGCGAGCGCCACCGTCACCGCCACTTGGTCACAACCGAAACAAGTTATGGGATCCGCTCGCGGCGATCGTGATCGCGCGCTTCACGGCCTCCTGCCCGCGGACCTCGGCAAAGTCCACCGGCGCCTCCACCGTGGTGAGCAGCCGCTCGATGTCGACCGGCGGCATCGGCGAAGGCTCGATGTGCCCGGTGAGCAGCCCGACCACCTCGGTGAGCGTGCGCACGCCGACGACCTCGACGCCCGGAACGACCGCGGCCTCCGGGGCGTTGTCCATCGGCACGACGACCCCGGTCATGCCGCGCTGCTTGGCGAGCGAGGCCAGGGCGATGACGCCGCGGATGGGGCGGACACGCCCGTCGAGCGCGAGTTCGCCGGCGAACATGTAGCGGCGCGGGTCGAGACCGGGGGCTGCTCCCTCCGAACGAGCCCGAAGCGCAAGCGAGGGTTGCGTGCCCGCTTCCGAGCTACCGCCGGCCCCGGCACGGGGTTCCGGTCCGCCCGTCTCCGCAGGCGCCGGCATCTTGATCATGCCCGCCGCGACGAGCACGCCCACGGCGATCGGCAGGTCGTACAGCGGCCCTTCCTTGCGCACGTCGGCCGGGGCGAGGTTGATGAGCAGCCGCCCGCCCGGGAACCAGTACCCGGCGTTGGTCATCGCCGAGCGGACGCGCTCGAGCGACTCCTTCACGCCCGCGTCGGGCAGGCCGACGACGATCTGCTTCTCGATCCCCGACTCGTCGAGGTCGACCTCGACCTCGCAGGCGAGGGCGTCGATGCCTTGCAGCAAGTACGATTGGACGCGGGCGAGCATGGGCCGCGCCAGTATACCGAACGGGGTGCGAATGGCAAATGGAGGGAACTATCCGAGTGGTCCCGAGGCCGCGTGGGCCGCTCGGGACGCCGTCGATGCCTTGGCCGTGGCCGACCGGCCGGCCCTGCTCCGGGCCATCGCGGCCGCGGCCGACGCCGCCCGGGCCGAGATCATCGCGACCTGCGCCGACGAGACGGCGCTGACGCCCGACGAGCTCGCCCCCGAATTCGACCGCATGACCGGCACGCTGCGGATGTTCGCCGACCTGGTCGAGGAAGGCTCGTGGGTCCGGGCCGCGCTCGATACCCCGTTCGAATCCGAGCCTCCCGCGCAAGCGGGAGGTGTTGCGGACCGCCCGCTCCCAGTCCGCCTCATCGGCCCCAACCACGACCTCCGCTCGATGCTCGTCCCCCTCGGCCCGGTTGCAGTGTTCGGCGCCAGCAATTTCCCCCTCGCCTACGGCGTGCTCGGCGGCGACACGGCGAGCGCCCTGGCCGCGGGCTGCCCGGTGATCGTCAAGGAGCATCCGGCACACCCCCGCACCGGGCGGCTCCTGGTCAGCACGGCCGAGCACGCCCTCAGCCGGATCGCGTGGCACGTCAAGGTCCGTCCGCTGGCGTATGTCGAAGATTCCGGCGCTGACAACGCCGTCGGGGCCGCTCTCGTGCGTCACCTCGGCGTTCGCGCCGTCGGCTTCACAGGCTCAAAGGCCGGCGGCATGGCACTCGACGCCATCGGCCGCCAGCGCCCGCGCCCCATCCCCGTGTTCGCGGAAATGGGCAGCACCAACCGCGTCATTGTGTGCGCGGGGGCGCTGCGGACCCAGGGACCGGCGATCGCCCGCGAACTCGCCGGGTCGATCCTCTCACGCCACGGCCAGCAGTGCACCAAGCCCGGCGTGATCCTCCTTGAGCACGACCCCGTCGCCGGCCCCGCGTTCATCGCCGAACTCGCCCGCCTGCTCGACGCCGCGGCCCCGCGCCGCATGCTCAGCCCGCGCATCCTCGACCAGTACATCGAGCGATGCACGCAGGTCGGTGCGATCGACGGCATCACGATCGCAACGAAGCGACCACGCCCCGACGCTCTCGACGGGGCCGAGCGTCACGCCGTGCCCATGCTCTTTGCCGCCACCGACCACGACAACGCCCGCGATGACCTCGAGCACTTTGCCGTCGAGTTGTCCGCCGACGGCTTCGCAACCCTCACCGACGAGATCTTCGGTCCCGCGGCCGTCGTCATGAGCGCCTCGGGTCACGAGAACATCATCTACGCCGACCCGGCCCTGGTCACCGCGATCTACGCCGCCGAAGACGACATCGCCGACCTCGCCTGGCGGCTGCCGCTTCCGCTCGCCTCCACCGGCCGAATCACCTTCAACTCCCCCACCACCGGCGTCCGCGTCGCCACGGCGATGGTCCACGGCGGCCCCTTCCCCGCCACCAATGTGCCCCACACCACCGCCGTCGGCCCCCGCGCCATCGAGCGCTGGTGCCGCCCTGTGTGCTTCCAGAACTGCCCCGACGCCCTGCTGCCGCCCGAACTGCAGAACGCCAACCCCCGCGGCATCCTCCGCACCGTCAACGGCATCCCGACGCGGGACGCGATCAAATAGCGAGGCCTTGAACGAGCCCGGCTGCGCGAGCAGCGGGTACACCGTCCGGCGTAGTGAGGCGCCCGCCCTTCGAACCGTTCACCCCGGGCTCGCGCCCGGGGCTCGTTCAATCCGCCAACGCCCCCTTCCCCCCCCGTTCGGACCCCGTCCGTATCCTCCCCCCGTGAATCTCACCGCGCAGTTCCTGCTCGGCCGATACCGCTGGTCATATGTCAGGGATGACGTCATTCGCCCGCCTCGCGGGCAAAGCTTGGAGTGTGCCCGTGTCCGCCGGTGAAACCGGCCGCAAACCCGCCCGCGCGACCACAGGCGGCGCAACCCTGCCCGAGATGCTGTGGGAGCGCGTGCTGTGGCTCGCGATGGCCGCGGCGTGGCTGTTCGTCGCGGCCTCGGCCCTGAGCTTCAACGCCGCGGACCCGCCGAGCCCCATGGTCGTCCCCGCCAACGCGCCGGTCGCGAACTGGTGCGGGCGGGCCGGGGCCGTGATCGCGTACTACGGCTACGAAATGTTCGGCCTGGGCCTGTGGGTCATGCTCGGGGTCGGCGCGATCTACCTCGCCGTCTCGGCCGCCGGACGCAAGGTCGGGCACGTGTGGGTGCGGTTCCTAGGCGCGGCCCTCATGGCCGCAAGCATCGCCGGCGCGCAGGCCCTGGTGCTGCCGGGCTCCGGCCCGGTGCCGGGGCTGGGCGGCGGCCTGGTCGGCTCGGTCGGCGCCACGGAACTCGCCGCCCGCTTCGCCACCCTGGGCACCATGCTCATCCTGGGCGTCGCCTTCTGCGTCGGCGCGATCGTCGCCCTCGACGCCTACGCCATCCTCGCCGCCATCTGGACCGGCCGGGCGGTCGTCGCGGCGTCCAAGCCCGTCGGCCGGGCCGCCGCGGTCGCCGCCGCCCGCGGGTACGAGCGCTTCGGCACCCTCGGGCGCCGCCCCGGCGCCGACGACGAGGACGACGACGCCCCCGCCCCGCGGCGCGGCGCGGCGGGCGTGCGCGAGAACGACGTCGACGACGACGAGTCCATCCCCGGTAAGGAGGCCATCAGCGGCCGCAAGCGGGCCGGGGCGGGTCGCCCGTCCTCCTTCATCGAGCCCGCGGCCGCGAAAAACGGCGCCAAGCCCGTGCGCGTCCAGGACGACCAGGACGACGAAGACCCCGTCGACGAAGCCGACACCGACACCGACACTGACACTGACACCGACCTCGAAGACGCCGACGCGGCGGACGAGACCATCACCGTCGACGAAGACGAAGAGGCCGAGTACGAAGAGGACGAAGCCGAAGACCTCGAGCCCGTTCCCTCCAGCTCCCCCACCCCCGCCCCGAACGCCAAGGGCAAGAAGGCCCCGGCCGCGAAGGCCGCACGCGCCAACGTCGACACCGACGACGAGTCCGACGAAGCAGCCGAGGAAGCCGACACCGCCGGCGAGCCCGCCGACGCGGACGCAAGCCAGAAGAACTACACCCCCGAAGAACTCCGCGCCAAGATCGCCAAGCTCCCGATGCGGTTCGCGTCCGCGACCAAGCGCAGCGCGACCGAGGCCGAGTTGCGCGACCTGCAGGGCTCGAACGCCGCGGACCTCGAGGGCTACCGCTTCCCGGGCCTGGACCTGCTCGAAGCCCCCGAGCAGGGCTACTCGCAGAAGATGGAGGCGTACGTGCGCGAGCAGGCCGAGAGCCTGGAGCGTGCCCTCAAGGAATACCGCATCGACGGCGAAGTCGTGGGCATCGACTCCGGCCCGGTCATCACGCTCTTTGAGGTCCGGCTCGCCCCCGGCACCAAGGTCGCCGCGCTCTCGGCGGTCTCCAGCGACCTGGCCCGGGCCCTCAAGGCGGTGAACATCCGCATCGTCGCCAACACCGCCGGGCGCGACACGGTCGGCATCGAGGTCCCCAACATTCACAAGGAGAAGGTGCGGCTCAAAGAGCTCATGACCGCCGCCGACCCGTCCGCGGCCGGGGGCCTCTTCCCCGCCGGCCCCAGCGCCGCGGGCATGGCCCTGCCGATGTTCCTGGGCAAGGACGCCTCGGGCGCCCCGCTCGTGGTCGACCTCGCCGCGCTCCCGCACTGCCTCATCGCCGGCACCACCGGCTCGGGCAAGAGCGTGTGCATGAACACGGTCATTATGAGCTTCCTCTACACCAAGAAGCCCAACGAGCTCAAGCTCGTGCTCGTCGACCCCAAGATGGTCGAGCTCAGCCAGTTCAAGGACATCCCGCACCTCATGTGCCCGGTCGTCACCGACATGGCCAAGGCCGCGGCCATCCTCGAGTGGGCCGTCGGCAAAATGGAGGAGCGCTACGAATTGCTCGCCGAGGCCGGCTGCCGCGACATCACCAGCTACAACAGCCTCACCTGGGACGAGCTCAAGGAAGTCTTCGGCCCGACCACGCCCGAGGAGGAGGCCCGGATCCCGCGCAAGCTCCCGTACATGGTCTTCGTGATCGACGAGCTCGCCGACCTCATGATGACCAACAAGGAGGTCGAGCACTCGATCGTCCGCATCGCCCAGAAGGCCCGCGCCGTCGGCATCCACCTCATCCTCGCCACGCAGCGCCCGCAGGCCAACGTCGTGACCGGCCTCATCAAGAGCAACATGCCCGGGCGCATGTGCTTCAAGGTCGCCAGCGGCATGGACTCGCGCATCGTGCTGGACCAGAAGGGCGGCGAACTGCTGCTGGGCCAGGGCGACATGTTGTACCTCTCGCCCCGCTCCAGCAAGCTCACCCGGGCCCAGGGCACGCTCGTCGACGAGAAAGAGATTCGACGGGTGGTGCGCTTCATGCGCGAGGTCGCGCAGCCGAACTTCGAGCGCGCCCTGGTCAACATCCGCCCCGGCGCCGACCCCAACGCCGTTGAGGGCGAGGACGCCGAGCGCAACGGCCTGCTCGCGGCCCAGGAAGACCCGCTCTTCGACTCCGCCGTCGAGATCGTCCTGGAGACCAAGCGCGGCAGCGTCTCCATGCTCCAGCGCCGCCTCGCCATCGGCTATACCCGCGCCGCCCGACTCATCGAGATGATGGGCGAGGCCGGCATCCTCGGGGGCCACAAGGGCACCGTCGCCCGCGAGGTCGTCATGACCCTCGAGGAATGGCACGCCCTCAAGGCCCAGGCTGAGGCCGACGCCCGCGCGTCGGAAGAGAACCCCTCCACGCCCGCCCCCGACGTCCTGCCCGGCATGGCCTCGCACCAGCCGTACGAGGAGCAGGTCGCCGACGACGAGGCCCTCGAAACGCTCGAAGAGCACAACGAGGCCGCGGACGAGGAAGAGGGCGAGGAGTCGGACGAGGACACCGAGGCCGTCGACGACGCTGACGAGGAATACGAAGACGACCAGGCCGAGGATGACGAGGCCGTCGACGGCGCCGTCGAAGTGGACGAGGACGAGGAAGAGAACGAGGCGCCCTTCGACGACAAGCGCTGAACGGCGGAGGCGCCGTCAGTCCCTCTGCTCCGAGCCTCCCTCGCAAGCGGGAGGTCTTCTGCGCACGAGCGCACAACACCGCCCGCTCACGCGGAGCGGCTCGGACCCGAGCGGCCGCCCCCTTCTTACACCGTGATCGTCCCCCGCAGATACTCCACGCACCCACCCCCCAGCAGCACCCGCTCGCCCTTGAGTTCGCAGAACAGTTCGCCGCCGCGACGCGACACCTGGTGCCCCGTCACGTGCGTCTTGCCGAGCCGGTTGGCCCAGTACGGCACCAGCGTGCAGTGGGCCGAGCCCGTCACCGGGTCCTCGTTCACCCCCGCGCGCGGCGCGAAGAACCGGCTCACGAAGTCGTGACCCGCCGCGGGCGCCGTCACGATCACCCCGAATCCGTCGAGCTTGAGCATCGCCGGGAAGTCGGGCGCCAGTTCGTGCACGTCGCGCTTGTTGTCGAACACGGCCATCAGATCCCGGGCCTGGTACACGCTCGCCGGCCGCCGCCCCCCCAACGCCGCCACCAGCCCCGGCGTGATCTCCGCAGGCTTGCCCGGGCGTGAGGGCAGGTCCAGCACCAGCCGCGCGTCGCGCCGCTCCACGTGCAGCACCCCGCTCCGGGTGTCGAACGCGATCGTGCCCCCGCGCCAGCCCATCCGCGTCCAGATCACGTGGGCCGCCCCCAGCGTCGCGTGCCCGCACAGGTCCATTTCCAGCGCCGGCGTGAACCAGCGCAGGTGGAAGTCCCCGGTGCCCGTTCCCCCGCCGCGCGGGACGAAGAACGCGGTCTCCGCCTGGTTGTTCTCCATGGCGATCGCCTGGAGAACCTCGTCGGGGAGCCATCGGTCCAAGGGCACGACGCTCGCGGGGTTGCCGCGGAACACGTGGGTGGTGAAGGCATCGACTTGGTAGAGCGGGAGTTCCATTGCAGCCAAGCATACCGGCGACCCGGGCGCCGGGACCGGCGGCGCGGAGGCTGGTCGATCCCCGCCGAGGCCGTGGGTCGATAACGCCGTCCAGTTGCCCACCCCGCATCCGCGGCCGGTCTTGCCGCTCGGGGCAACGATTTCCTGTCCGAACGTGGCAAACCGCGTTGTGAATTCGACCCTTGAGGCTGGGAACGCCCGCCCCATTCACCCCCGGGCGTCCCGACGCTCCGGAGGCTTCCATGGGCTCTGTTCACACCCGACTGACGACGATCGCGGCCGCGCTCGCCCTCGCCGGCGCTGCCAACGCCGAAGACTTCGTCTTCCACTATTACGGCTCCACCATCCAGGCGTGGGGCACGCTCAGCGGCACCGACGCCGGCAACAACTCGTTCGACATCACCTCGGGCGAGCTGCACGTCACCCAGGGCCCGGTCGCGGGCAAGTACCAGCTCCTCGCCAACACGCCAGGCACCGCGTGGACCTACAGCCCGTCGCACTTCTTCATGATCAACAACACGCTCAACCCCGAGAGCACCGACCGCGTCGTCGACTGGTATGGCCTGCTCTTCGGCGCCAGCGGCGTCGAGATCAACATCTTCAACGAGAAGCAGTCCGGCCCCGGCGGCCGCTACGTCTTCTACGCCCACGGCCCCGGCGGCAACACCGTCAACTACGGCGACTTCACCGCCGAGCCCGTCACCACGCCCACGCCCGGCACCGGCGCGCTCGCCGGACTGGGCGGCCTGCTGTTCACGCGCCGCCGCCGCGCCTGACGCGGCGCAGCGGTCCGGCCCGGCACCCCCGCTCAGGCCTTGGCTTCCCACGTGCTCTTGATGTGCAGCTCCTTGAGCTGCGCATCGGTGACCTTGCCCGGCGCCCCGGTCATCAGGTCCGCGCCGATCTGCGTCTTGGGGAACGCGATCACGTCGCGGATGTTGTCCGTGCCGGTGAGGTGCATGATGAGCCGGTCAAGGCCGAAGGCGATCCCGCCGTGCGGCGGGGCGCCGAAGCTCAGGGCCTCAAGCAGGAAGCTGAACTTCTCCTTGGCTTGCTCGGGGGTGAGCCCCAGCAGCTGGAAGACCTTGCTCTGCACGGCCCGGTCGTGGATGCGGATCGAGCCGCCCGCGATCTCGCTGCCGTTGAGCACCATGTCGTAACCCGCCGACACGATCGACTCGATCGTGACCTCGTCGCTCTCGTCGGCTTCGACGAAGGCCTTCTGCTGATCGTCGCGCGGGGCGGTGAAGGGGTGGTGCATCGCCACCCACTTGCCGGTCTCCTTGTTGCGCTCGAACATCGGGAAGTCGACCACCCACAGGAAGTTCCACGCCTTGCCCCACTCGGGGACCATCCCCATGTCGCGGGCGATCTTCTGGCGGAGTTCGCCCATGGCCTTGGTCGCGACGCTGTACACGTCGCTGGTGAAGACCACGGTGTCGCCGGCCTGCAGCCCCAGGCGGGCGATCAGCTCGGCCTTCACCGGCTCTAGGAACTTGGCGCAGCCGGTCTCGAACGCGAGCTGGCCGTCGGCCCCCTTGATGACCTTCGACACCGGCACGCCGCCGGCCCCGAACGTTTTGACGAACTCGCTGTAGCCGTCGGTGATCTTGCGCGTGAGCTTCTCGGCGCCCCCGGGCACGCGCACCGCCTTGACCACGCCCTTCTTGGACGCGAACTTCGGCAGGTTCGCCCCCTTCTCCAGGGCGCCCTTGAACACGCCGAACTCCGTCCGGGCCGCGATGTCCGAGACGTCGACAATCTCCAGCCCGTAGCGCGTGTCCGGCCGGTCGATGCCGAACCGCTCCATCGCGTCGCGGTACGTCATCACCCGCAGCGCCGGCACCGTGAACCCCAGCACCTCGCCCCACAGCGTCCGCGCGAAGCCCTCCATCATCGTCATGACGTGCTCGCGCCGCGCCCAGCTCATCTCAAGGTCGATCTGCGTGAACTCCGCCTGCCGGTCCGCACGTGGGTCCTCGTCCCGGAAACACCGGCAGATCTGCATGTACCGGTCGCACCCCGCCACCATCAGGATCTGCTTGAACAGCTGCGGGCTCTGCGGCAGCGCGTAGAAGCTCCCGCCCACGTGCCGGCATGGCACCAGGAACTCGCGGGCCCCCTCCGGCGTGCTCTTGTACAGCACCGGCGTCTCGATCTCGAGGAACCCGTTGGCGTCGAAGTACCGGCGCGTCACCTGCAGCACCTTGTGCCGCGTCCCAAGCTGCTGCTGCATCTTCGGCCGGCGCAGGTCCAGGTAGCGGTACTTGAGCCGCAGCTCCTCGTTGGGCAATTGCGTCAGGTCATCGGGCAGGAACGGCGGGTTGTCGGTCTTGTTGAGCACCTCGAGCCGGTTCACCACCACCTCGACCTTGCCGGTCTCGAGCTTGGGGTTGGGCCCGCCCACGCGCGCCCGCACCACGCCTTCGATCGCAACGACGTCCTCGTTGCGGAGCTTGTCGGCCGTCTCGTTCAGGCTCTTGGCGTCCGCCAGCGAACCCCCCGCGGGCACGTGCTCGGGATCGAACACCAGTTGCGTCAGGCCAAATCGGTCACGCAGATCGATAAAGATGAGGTTGCCGTGGTCCCGGTAGGAGTTCACCCAACCGTTGAGGGACACGGCCTGACCGACGTGAGCTTCGCGGAGTTCGCCGCAGGTATGCGTGCGCTGGATCATGGGGAGTCCTGGTCAAGTGGGAAGGCCGGGGCAACCCCTCGCAAGCCCGGACGCCGATGCTGGCCGGGCCGAAGGGCCCGATGGTAGGGGACCACCCCATCACCGCCGCACCGAACCGCTCCCGGCCCCGGGCATGACCGTTTCGTATGCCTTGACCGCACTGTGCACGGTTTGGTAGCGTGCTCTCACCCGGGGAACGGGGGAGGGGAGGGGGAGGCTCGAGGGGTCTGCCCATGTTTTCACCGCCGGCTCGTCTGGTCGCGTCCGCGCGTGCGGCGTTCGTCGCTGTCCTGTGCCTCACATCCGGCGTCGTACTCGCCGGGTGCGGTGACAAAGAGGCTGAGAAGGTCAAGCAAACCCTGATCGCTCTGTCCGACGCCAACGCCGCGAAGGACGCGGATACGTTGATCGGATTGCTTACCGACCGAACGATCGATTACTACAACGACCAAATCAAACTCGCCCGTACCGCGACCAAAGAACAACTCCTGCGAGACGGCCCGACGACCGTCTTCCAAGTCCTGAGTTTGCGTCTGAACTATTCGGAACCCCAACTCAAGAAGATGACGGCGGACAGCTACATCCGCACCTGCGTCAGGGACGGCACGTGGAGCTTTCTCTTCGAAGATGAAGACCTCAAGCTCGGCGCCCCCGTGGTCGCCGGCGACACGGCGCGGGTGCCCATCCAGCAGCGGCCGGAGAACCAGCGGCGCGGGTTCGGACGCCGCGACGGCCTCGCGTCGCTGCTGCTGAGCCGTCCGGAACGACCGGTGTTTCAGATCCAACTCGTCAAGAACGAAAACAACATCTGGCAACTCGACGAAACGTCCATGCTCGACATGCAGGACCGGCTCGTCGAAGACCTCATGGGCAAGCTCGGGTGGAGTCTGGAAGGCCTTGCCAAGGATGCGTTTACCGACGACAGCGGCAAGCCGGCTCCCGAGATCATGTGGAATCCACCGAAGCCGGGGGCCGCGGCGATTCGTCCGGAACGCTAGGACGCAAACCAGACAACTTCAGATTTTTTGACAGAGACGCAACATTGCGTCCGAATTTGGCTGTAGCATCCGCCGTGCTCGGCGCGCCCGAACCTTGGCGCCGAGCATGGGCGTGGTTGTGCACCTGTTCGCAGCACAACCGTGTGTGCCGCCCGTGACCACGAGATTGGGTACCGGAGCGAGCCATGAGCCCGGGACAACATCAGCACACCCCAGTGGGCGGCCCTGCCGCGCCCGGATTCTTCGAGAATCTCTTCTCCAGCGACTTCGTTCCGCGCTCGCAGTGCATGAACGGCGAGCAGCCGGTCATCTGGCTCCACGTCATCTCCGACGGGCTGATCGCCGCGGCGTACTACTCGATCCCCATCGCCCTGGTCTACTTCGTCGCCAAGCGGCGCGACCTGGCGTACCCGTGGATGTGGGTGCTGTTCGCCCTGTTCATCCTCGCCTGCGGCACCACCCACGTGTTCGACGTCGTCGCAATCTGGAGCCCGTTCTACCGACTCGACGGGATCATCAAGGCCGTCACCGCGGGGCTCTCCATCCTTACCGCGGCCGCGCTGTGGCCGCTGCTCCCCAAGGCCCTGGCCATTCCCAGCCCTGAGCAGCTCAAGCGTCTGAACGACTCGCTTCGGACCGAAAACGAGATCCGGCGTACCACCGAGGCCCAGCTCGAGGCGGCCCACCGCGACCTGGAGCAGCGGGTGCTTGAACGCACGCAGGAGCTGTCGGCCGCGGTCGAGAACCTTCGAACCGAAAACAGTCAGCGCCGCCTCGCCGAGGAGCGCCAGCGCCTGGCGATGAACGAGCTGGACCATCGGGTCAAGAACACGCTCTCGACGGTGATCGCCCTGGCCGAGAGCACCGGCAGCGGCTCGGTCGACGTGCGCGAGTTCCTGGCCTCGTTCACCGGCCGGCTCCGCAGCCTCGCCACGCTCCACGAGACGCTTGCGCAGCGCCACTGGGCCGGGGCCTCGCTCCGCCAGCTCGTCATGCGCACGGTCCAGCCCTTCAGCGGCGAGGACGCCCCGCGCGTCGAGTACAACGGCGTGGACCTGCTGCTGTCGACCCGCGAGGCCGGGGCCATCAACTCCCTGCTGTGCGAGCTGGTCACCAACGCCAGCAAGTACGGGGCCCTGAGCGTGCCGGGCGGGCACATCCGCGTGAACGTCACCCTCGAGCCGGGGGGTGGCGCCGCGCCGCACGCCGGGGCCCGCTCGCGCGTCACCATGCGCTGGCAGGAGTCGGGCGGCCCGCCCGTGCGCAAGCCCGAGCGGCGCGGCTTCGGCACTGAGCTCATCGAGCGCATCGTCCCGTACGAACTGCGCGGCCACGTCGACTTCTCCTTCGAGCCCACCGGGCTGGTGTGCCTGGTCCAATGGTCGTCGCTGGCGATCATCCAGCGCTGACACGTTCTCCCGGCGCACCACCACCCGCACACACATTCCCCCGCCACGCACCGCGAGCGCGGCCAACGAAACCGGAGATCACAGCCATGGCGGCGGCAGCAGCGCGTGTTCGGGCCCGGTCACTCGACGAGTTGCGGGTCCTGCTCGTCGAGGACGTCTTCCTCACCGCGTTCCGCCTCAAGACCATCGTGGAGGAATTCGGCTGCAGCGTCCTGGGCCCCGCCCCCAGCGTTGACCTTGCCCTGAGCCTCATCGACCAGGACCACTGCGACGCCGGCCTGCTCGACATCAATCTCGGCGACGAGAGCGTCGAGCCTGTCGCCCGCCGCCTGCTCGAACTCGAAGTTCCGTTCGTCTTCGTCACCGGCTACGCCAGCCCGCCGCGCGAGTCGCCGCTGTTCCGCGAGTTCCCGCGCCTGCTCAAGCCGCTGGACCCGCAGGTCCTCCGCCGCGTGATGGCGCGTCACTTCCTCGCCCCGACCGGGGACGCCCCACCGGGCACGTCCTAGTCCGCCGGCGGCGTCGGCGCCAGCCACCGCACGAAAAACGCCGTCTGCAGCGACTTGGCCTCGTGCGAGACGCGCCCGAACCCCGAATGCTCCTGCGGCGCACCGGTCGTCGGCCACGTCTTGAGGTCAACGAGCCCCGGGTCGGCCCCGGCCGCGGCGTAGCGGCGCCGCAGCAGTTCGACGAACCGGCGCTGGGCCGCGATCGGCACCAGCTCATCCGCTTCCGAGTGCAGCGCCAGCAGTGGCACAGGACGGAACCCATCGCGCCGCCGGCGCGGATCCAACTCGGCGTACGCGCTCGCGGGCATCTGCGCCAGCGCCCCGCGGTCGCCCATGACCGACTCGAGGTCCCCGGTCGTGCTTTCCACGCTGGCGCACACGAACGGGTGCGGGTCGCACAAGCGGCGCAGCGTCGCCATGCCGCCAAGGGACATCCCGCCGATGCCCATGCGCGCGGTGTCGAACAGCCCCGCGAACCGGGGCTCGGTGAGGGCGTGCACCACCGCGTCGATCTCTGGCAGCACGGCCGCGAGCACCTCGAGCACCCGGTCGGGGGTCTGCATCGCGGCGTCGAGCCGCTCGCCGTGGCCCGGAAGGTCGATCGCCACCGCCGCGATCCCGGCTCGCACCCACCGCAGGTACCGCCCGGGGTCGAGTTCCTTCGACACGGTCCGCCCGTGCATCCACAGCACCACCGGGGCCGGCGTGGTCCAGTCCGGGTGCATCACCAGCGACGGCACGAGGGTCGGCCCCAGCGCGAGCGAGCGCGTCCGGCGGGCAAGATCCGAGGGAAGGTCGGTGCGAGAGCGGGCCATCATCGGAGCGTACGGGGCACACGGCCACCTGCCGTTCGACCGACAGTCCTGCCTTGGCTCAACCCAGCGGGGCCCGGCCGCTGCCAGTGGGCGGGGCCCGCGTTGTCATTCCGCCGGCACCAGCCGGATCTTCGCGGTCATGTGCTCGCGCACGCGCCGGAAATCGACCTCGACCTCGTCCCCGGGCCTGGAGTCGGTGAGCACGCGCACGAGTTCCGCCAGTTCGTGCACCGGCGCCCCGCCGACCTTCGTGATCACGTCCCCCTTGCGCAGGCCCCCGGGCAGCGAGCGGCCCGCGAGCGGGTCGCTCCGTCGGCGCTTGTCGGGCACGAAGCTCGACACGATCGTGAGCCCGTCGCCGCTGGACGCCTCGACCTCGAACGGGATCCACGCGTCCCCGGGCCCCGGCGCCTCGGGCGCGGCGTCGATGAGCCGCACCCATGCCCGGAAGTCGCGCTCCACCGTCTTGAGCGGGGCCTTGAACGCCGCCTCGATCGCGCGCCGCCCGGTCGGGTCCGCGGCGTAGCCCTCCTGCGCATCGTTCGTGTAGATCCGGTAGAAGTCCTTGAGTTTGCCATGGTCGAGCATGAACATGAACACCGCCCGCGCCTGGGCGTAGTTCGCCAGCGGCCGGTTGCCGACGAACTTCGATTGGCTCGTGGTCATGAGCGTGTCGAAAGGCGTCAGCCCAGCGCTGCGCTCCAGCCTTTTGACCATGTTCGTCCGCCAACTGGGGAGCGGGCGGAACGTACCGTCGGGCTTGCCCACCACGTCCTCGGGCAGCGAGCACAGCCCCTCCATGATCCACACCGGGTGCATCTGCCCGAGCCGGCGCATGTGCCGCCAGTGCAGCACGTGCCAGAACTCGTGCCGCAGCGTCCCCCCCAGGTCCATCGCCACCAGCGTCTTCTCGTCGTCGGAATACGACCCCCCGATCTGCTGCCACGCCGGCCCGAAACGCTTCGCGGCCCACACCGCGTAGTCACTCCGCGTCGGCAGGATCACCACCACCCACGGCGTCCTGGCGTCGAACGCCTCGGGCAGCGTCGGGTCCACGCACGCACGCCACCACGTCGCGAGCGTGGAGATCGAACCGCGGATACGCGCCAGCGTCTGCTCGTCGTACGCCGCGGCGAACTGCAGCCGCAGCGCCGGATCCTCGACGAAGCGGTACTCGCGCGAGAAGGTCTTCTTGAGGGCCTCGACGTTCTCGAGCCGGCGGGCCTCGAGGATCTCGTCCCACGCCTCCACGATGGCCTTGAACTCGGGTGTGTCACGCAAGAGGAACAGGCTGGGGTCGGTCTTGAGCTGCGTGAGGTCGCTGAAGCCGACGGCGATCGCCTCCTTGAGCGACGCGATGGCGTCGTCCTTGCGCCGCGTCATCGAGAGCACGCACGCGAGGTTGTAGTGGTGCACGAAGTTGCCCGGCTCCAGCGCGATCAGCTCACGCAGGGCCGCTTCGGCGTCCGCGAGGTTGCCCTTGCTGAACGCCTCGTCCCAGCGGGCGTCGGCCTGGCGGATCCTGTCGCGCCGGCCGGGGGTCTGGTCGGCGTCAGGGGGCGCACTGGAAAGCGCCCCGGGCGCGAGCGTGGCCACGCCGAACAGGACGGCCGCGAGATGTGCCCACACGCCCAGGCCCATGCCATGAATGGTTCGCACCCGGGCCGAGCCGGGTCCATCGGCCCCGGCTTTGTTGCACGCGGGGCGGGCGGCGCGGCGAAGGGGAGCTCTGCGCGGGAGCGCGGCGCCCGCATGGTGCGCGCCAAAGGGGCGACATCGCGTTTGTGCGCGCAACTGCGGCGGTGGGGAGTGGTGAGGACTGGACGGAGGGGAGAGGTGGCGGTGGGACGGCAGGTGTCCACTTTCAGAAGAGCACCGGACATTCGGTCAAAGCACCGAACGTCCGGTGGCACGGCGCGAGGCTGTCCGTCGGTCAACGAAGTAAGGAGAGCGGTGCCACGCCCCCGACAAAGAGCATTGTTAAAATGCAAGTTCAATCATATAGATAAGCAATGGTGATACGATGCCAGTCACCGCTACTGTCGCGAAACAATTCATAATAAAGTACCTGACATTTGCAGTTATAACAATGCCCGATACGTAAGCAGAGTAAATGACTGCATAAGGACGTGGACATAGCAGTCCCGCCGGAAAACTGGCCAGATATAGTATGCTCCACGTAGTTGATCCTGGGAATCCAAACAGTTCAGATCGGTCAAATGCCAGTGACGTTGCTTGCAATGCAAAAGGAAGGCCGAGCAGAGCGAACGCGGGTATGGCTGTGTTAGCCATCGTGTAAAAAACGTCGTGATTAACAATCGCTCGACCGCATTCCGGACAAATTGGGTGCTCTACTATGTACTCACAGTTCGGACACCTGTGCTGCTTGCTGAATGATGCGAACACGGGACGAAGAAGTTTCACCATGACGCAATTCCGGGAGCGTGGCACCGACCATCGCCAAGAGCCCGCCACTGAGTATCGCTCACCCCAGCGTCCAACGCAAGCGCGACGACAACGACGTGCCACCGAGTGCGGCCGCCCCGGGCTGCTCTCGGTACGTTCAACCATGTGCGTACGGTTCGTCTCTTCATGTGCTCCCCCCTTGACCGTGCCACGCCGTCCCGCTCAGCGACGCTCCGCGCCACGCCGCCCGAGGTATAGTTTAGCACGCAACGCAGGCCGCCAAGATCGCAGAGCCGATCTTGGTGGCACGAAAACGGAAGGATGCCGTGAAGATCTCGCCGAGGGAAACGCGCGTGGCCGACCCATCCGGTCGAATTCATGAACTGGTTCGCTCGCACCTCAGCAAGCTCGGATGCGACGCCTCCGGATGGGAGACGTTGTACGTCGATCCGGTGGACGGGCGGCTTTGGGAGCTCACGTACCCTCAGAGCGGGCTTCACGGCGGCGGTCCACCCGAGCTGCGATGCCTGACACGCGATGAGGCGCGACGAAAGTACGGCGATGCCGTGCCGGCGGAGTGACAGAATGGGGGTGTGCGACTCGGTAGTGCAACCCGGAGCCAAGATCGCTAAGCCGATTTTGCTGGCACGAGATCAAGGAACACCGCTCACAGCATCGTCATGCCGCCATCGACAGCGATCGTCTGCCCGGTCAGGAACCCGGCCTCATCACTGCTGACGTACGCGACCGCCGCGGCGATGTCTTCGGGCACGCCCAGCCGCTTGATCGCCATGAGCGACGTCACCTTGTCCTTGACCTCGTCGGGCAGGTTCGCCGTCATGTCGGTGGTGATGAACCCCGGAGCGACCACGTTCGCCGTGATGTTCTTGCCGCCCAGTTCGCGCGCGATCGTCTTGGTCAGCCCGGTGAGGCCCGCCTTGGCCGCGGCGTAGTTCGCCTGCCCCGCGTTGCCCACCAGGCCGCTGGTGGAGGCGATGTTGACGATCCGCCCGAACTTGCCGCGCATCATGTGCCTGGCCGCGGCCCGGCTGGCGACGAACGCGCTGGTGAGATTCGTCTGGATGACCGCGCCCCAGTCCTCGTCGGACATCCGCAGCATCAGCCCGTCGCGCGTGATCCCCGCGTTGTTCACGAGGATGTCGAGCCGGCCGAACTGCTCGGCCGCCTGGTCGACCGCCGCGGCGAGCGCCGCCGAGTCGGCGATGTCGGCCACGAGCACCGACGCCTTGCCGCCCGCGGCCTCGATCTGGGCCTTCACCTCGCTCAGCGGCCCCTCCGTGCGCGACAGCAGGGCGACGTGCCGACCGTCGCGGGCCAGGCGCAGGGCGATGGCCCGCCCGATGCCACGGCTGGCGCCGGTGACGAGGGCGACGCGGGTGGGAACGCTGGCGGCGGGATCAGGCACTGCGGAACTCCAAGTGGTGAACGTGTGCCCGCCCCGGGTTGGTCACGAAACGAAAGCGCCTCCCTCTCGTCCTCTCGGCTGAACGCCGAGACGACGTGTCTCCCTCCGCCATCGGCGGAGGGAGATCCTCGATCAGCCGCTGCCGGGCACCGTGATCGGGCCGCCGGGGGTGCTCTTGCGGGTCGGTCCGCCGGGATTGTCCGGCGACGGCGTCCCCGCACCGGGGGTCGGGGCCGGCACTTCACCAGGCCTGCCCTCTTCGCCGGGCGCGGGCGTCGCGCCCGCGACGGCCTTGCGGCCGATCGCGAACGCGCCCAGGCCGATGGAGTCGAAGTCGCTGGCACGGCGCTTGGTGACGGAGACCGTCGGAGCGTTGCCGAAGCGGACGGCGCCGGACTGATCCTCGATGCCGAAGCCGAGGAGGAAGGCGCCGTTGGCGTCTTGAACGGAGAGAACGACGACGCGGGAGAATTGCGGAGCGTCCGACGAGCCGCCGGCGCTCCCGCTGGCCAGCCCATCGATCGTGGCCTGGTCGACCGCGGCCTGGAACATGCTCTTGAACTTCAGCGCGTCGGCGGCGTCGAGACCGGCCTCTTGGAGCTTCTTCTCGAGGTCGGCGATCGCTTCGGGTGTGGGGTTGGCGGCGATCGAGGCGAGCACCGACGTGACCTTGGCCAGCTTGTCGGCCGGCAGGCTCGTGATCGCGTCGGCGAGCGGGCCCGCGGCGATCTTGGAAAGGCTGTCGGCCCCGCCTTCGCCGGAGGAGGTGAAGGCATCGCCCGCATCCCCCACATACACCACGCGCACGGCCTCGATGCCGGCCGTGGACTCGGCCCACTCGCCCGAGGCGTCGAGCGTGTTGAGGACGATGACGGCGCCGTCGTCGAGCACGGTCTTGAGCTTCGTCGCGTCCCCGCGGGCGAAGCCGTCGGCGAGCGTGATGACCGCACGGGCGAGGGCCTCGTCGGTGATCTTGACCGAATCGGCGAACGCGACGCGGGCGTCGGCCTTGGCCTCCTGCAGCAGCGCCTGGATGGAGATCTCCGGCGGGGGCGGGGGCGGGGGCGGGGGCGGAGCCTTCTTGGGCGGAGGCGGCGGGGGCGGCTCCTCGCCGCAGCCCGACAGGGCGATGGACCCGGCGACCCCGGCGCACAGCGCCAGCACGATCGGCAGTCGGAGCATGGTGTTACGCGGGCGTGGGTTCATCGTGCGACTCCACCTTGACGGACTTGTCGATGCGACGCATGAGCCCGGCGAGCGTCTTGCCGGGGGACAATTCGTGCCACGTCGCCCCGGCCGGAGCATCGGCGATGAGCCGCGCACACGACTGGGCCCAGCGCACCGGAGCGGTGAGCTGCTCGATAAGTCTAGCTCGGATCGAGTGTTCAATCGCACTCGCCCCCGCGCCCGGGGCGTGCGGCTGGGCGGTCACGTTCGAATAGACCCGGCAGCGCGGGGCCGCGATCGGCGTGCGGGCCAGGGCCGCGCTCAGCCGTTCCGCGGCCGGGGCCATGATCGGCGAGTGAAACGCCCCCGCGACCGCCAGCGGTTGGGCCCGAAGGCCGGCCGCGCCGGCCGCGGCCAGGGCCCGCTCGCACGCCGCCTTGTCCCCCGACAGCACGACCTGCCCGGGGGCGTTGAAGTTCGCGCACACGAGCACCCCGCCCTCGCGGGCCGCGTCGCACACCTGCTGGGCCTGGGCCTCGTCGGCCCCGATGAGGGCGACCATGCCCGAGGGCACGCCGGTCGCCGCGTCCTGCATCGCACGCCCGCGCAGCGCCACGAGTTCCAGCCCGTCCTCGAAACTGAAGCACCCGGCCAGGTGCAGGCCCGTGTACTCGCCCAGGCTCAGCCCCGCGGCCGCGAACACCGACGCTTCGTTCGAACCGTTGGTGTGAGGCCCGGCGTTCCAGGCGCTGAGGGTCGCGCGCCAGCACGCGACGCCGGCGGTGTAGATGGCGGGCTGGGCCGCGTCGGTCTGGTTGAGCCGGTCGGCGGGGCCGCTGAAGCACAGTTCGCTCAGCGGGGCGCCCAGGCGCGACCCGAGGATGCGGTCGGCGGCGCTGAAGACCTCGCGCGCAAGGTCGGAACGGTCGTACCAGGCCTTGGCCATGCCCACGGCCTGGGCCCCCTGGCCGGGGCAGAGGATGATGCGTACGGACATGCGGCAAGCCTATGGCGGGCGCGTCGGCGCGGCCGCACGCACACGGCTGTTACGGGCTTGGAACGAGGATCGTCTCGCCGTTCTTGTCGTCGCGCTCGCCGAGGATGCAGGCGACGATGACCTGGGCGACCTGGTCGGGGCTCAGGCACTTGGCCGCGGGCAGCTTGGTCGCCGGGAAGTTGGCCCGCAGCATCGGCGTCTCGACCGCGCCGGGGGCGACCGCGAAGCCCTTGACCCCGATCGCACGGCCTTCCTTGGCGACGGACCTGGCCATCAGGTTCACGCCCGCCTTGGCCGCGGCGTACGCGAAGAAGCCCGGAAACGGATCGACCGTTCCCATGGTCGAGGTGTTGACCACGCGATGGCCGCCGGGCAGCACGCGCTTCTCGGCGTGCTGGCGGAGGAAGACGGGCCAGCACGCCGCGATCAGCCGGGCCGGGCCCATGGCGTTGACCTCGAAGGTCTGGTCGACGATCTCGGGAGTGGTCTTGTCGATGGGCTGCAGCGGGGCTGCGCCGGCGTTGTTAACCAGGGCGTCGATGCGACCGAAGCGCTCAAGGGCCGCGGCCACGATCTCGGCCGCGCTCCCGGGTTCGCCGACGTCGCACGCGACGCACAACGACGGGCCCGGGCACGCCTGGGCGGTCTGTTCGAGCGCGTCGAGCGTGCGAGCGACGAGGACGACCGCGTAGCCCTTGCCCGAGAGCATGGCTGCGACGGCCCGGCCGATGCCCGAGCCGGCGCCGGTGATGATCGCGACGGGGCCGGTGCTGGTGCCGGTGCCGGACGCGGACGGTTCGCTGGACAGTGCTGGTGCCATGGCGTGCGTGTTCGATGCTACGCCGTGCCGGATGCAGGCCGGGCGAGCGATCGCGGCGGGCGTTGCATCGCTACGCTCGGCGTGCGTGAACACCCCGGCCCCACAATCCCGGCGTTACGACGTGCTGTTCTGCGACATCGACGGGTGCCTCGCGCCCGAGTCGACCGGGGCGATGGACCTGGTATCCCTCGCCAAGGTCGCCGAGCACAACCGGTTGGCGCAATCGCGGCGTGACCGGCCGATCGTCACGCTGTGCTCCGGCCGCCCGCAGCCGTTCGCCGAGGCCATGACCAAGCTGCTCGCGAACGCGACCGTGCCGCTGGTTGCCGAGAACGGGGTGTGGGTATACGACCCGGCGACGAACGCGTACATCATGGACCCGGCGATCACACGTGAGCACCGGGCGGCGGTGCGCGAAGCGGCGGCTTGGCTTGAGGCGGAATTCGGTCCGGTGGGGGTGACGCAGCAGCCGGGCAAGGCGGCGTCGGTGTCGCTGTATCACCCGGACACGAGCGTGCTCAAGCGGATCTTGCCGCGGGTCCGTGCCGAGTTCGAGGCCCGCGCCTGGCCCATGCGGGTGTCGATGACGTGGCTGTACATCAACTGCGACCTCGCCCATGTGAGCAAGGGCACGGGGCTGGACCGAGCGGTGGCGATGCTGCCGGAGCGGCTGGGGCACCCGATCGACCGCTCTCGCCTTGCCGGAATCGGGGATACCCCGAGCGACCTGGCCATCCGTGAGCGGGTGGCGTGGTTCGGGTGCCCGGGCAACGCCGATGCGCAACTCAAGGCCGCCGCGGACGTTGTGGCGACCAGGCACGAAGCGGCCGGAGTCGCCGAACTGCTGAAACACTTTGATCCCTGATGAATGTGGCAACAACCCCTGATGAAATTCTGACAGGGTCGTCGCCCAAACCCGGGGAATCGGGTACCATGGTCTGACCAAGTGGCCTTTCCCGGCACTGCGCCGGGGCTGTCTTGTGCTGACCGACGCGCGAATCGAGCCCGAGTTTGAGCAGCGGTTGGAAAACTGGTTCTGGATCCTCGGGCAAGGTTTGCGAGTGATATGAAGAAGCTGTACGTCGGTAATCTCCCCTTCAGCACGACGGATGCGGAGCTGCGGTCGCTGTTCGAGCCGCACGGCGCCGTGGCCTCCGCGAGCATCGTGATCGACCGCGAAACCGGTCGCTCCCGCGGCTTCGGGTTCGTCGAAATGTCGAATGACAACGAGGCGCAGGCCGCCATCGATGCCATGAACGGTCACGCCATCGGCGGCCGTCCGCTCATGGTCAACGAGGCCCGTCCCCGTGAGCCCCGCGCCGGCGGCTTCGGCGGCGGCGGTGGTGGGTTCGGCGGCGGCGGCGGCGGTCGTTCCGGCGGTGGCTGGGGCGGCGGCGGCGGCGGCCGTTCCGGTGGCGGTGGTGGCGGCGGCTGGGGTGGCGGCGGCGGCGGCGGTGGCCGCGGCGGCGATCGCCCGGCCCGCGGCGGCGGCTGGTAATCCCAAGTTCCCCAACTCCGATTCCCTCAAGGGGGCCCGCTTCACGCGGGCCCCTTTCTTTTTTGTCTTGCCCACCGCACGATCGCTCCGGATGCTCGCGTTCACCCGCCACGTCGCTCCCACCGTTGTCGCGCTCGCGGGCGCTGCGCTCGCAGCGGGCTGCGGGACAACCGTCGTGCACCCGCCCAGCACGGTCGCCGACCCCGTCACGGTCGTCATCGCCGACTATGGTCGGCACTCGAGCCTGCTGCTGCCGCGGGACGACGGGCGGCTGGTGGAATACGCCTACGGCGAGTGGCGCTGGTTCGCGGCCGGCGAGGACAGCCTGTGGCGCGCCCCGGCAGTGCTCTTGGGAACCAACCCCGGTGCGCTTGGGCGGCGCGACTTGGGCGACGTCGATCCAGATCCGGAACAGCTGCATGACACGCTGAACCTGGAGCGTGCCGACGCCGTCTGCGTCGAGCGCGAGCGGGCCCGGGCGGTGCTGGAGGACCTCGACCGCGCGTTCGCCGCGGGGGCCGAGAAATCACTCTTCAACCCGAAGAACGGTCTCACGTTTGTTCACGATCCAAGCGCGTATTCGGGGGACCACCACTGCAACACGGTGGTCGGCGAGTGGCTGACGGCCCTGGGGTGCCGGGTCGAGGGCGACCCGGGCTTCATCGCGGACTTCAGAATCGAGCGGAATCCGGAGCCCACGGAAGCGACGCCGCCCGGGCCACGGCAGTAATGTTGCCCGGGGAATCCTCGTGTCCATCCGCTGGAAACTCATCCTGGCGATCGGAACCCCGCTGCTGGGGCTGCTGGCGGTGCTGCTTTCGCTCGACTACTCGCGGATGAGCGCCCGCGAGTTCAAGGAGGCCGAGAAGGACCTGCGCGACAGCACGCAGAAGCTCTCGACCAAGTACGACGCCGAGTTCCGGCAGATGGCCCAGGTCGCGATCTCGACCGCCGCGCTGCTGAGCACCCAGCCGACGATGGACACGGTCCAGTACTACGAGGTGCTCAAGAGCGCGATCGAGAGCAACCCGTGGATCTACGGGGCGTGCGCCGCGCTGGAGCCCGGCCTGGGGCCGACGCACGAACTCGCGCCCGACGAGGGGCCCGTGCCCGACGCCGGCCGCCCGCGTCTGCGCGAGCCGCAGGGGCTGTTCGGCCCGTACATCTTCAGGACCGCCCAGGGGCTGCGGCGCATGGACGTCGCCCTTGCCTACGACTACCTCGATCCCAAGTGGGAGTGGTACCGCGTGCCGCGCTCGGGCGGGGGGCCGTTCTGGACCGAGCCGTTCTACGACAAGGGCGCCGGCGACATCGTCATGGTGACGTTCGTGGCCCCGATCCTGCGTGACGGGAAGTTCGTGGGGACGGTCAACATCGACGTGGCCCTCTCGGTGTTCCAGTCGCGGGCCAAGGCCGACATGGGGGGCGAGGGCGCGAGCGAGCTGTACATCGTGAGCCACAAGGGCACGTTCATCATCGCCCCGGTGTGGCCGTGGGTGATGAACGAGACGCTCGACTCGGTCGCGGCCCGCAGCGCAAACCCCGGGGTAATCCTTGACCTCAAGCGCCGGATGCTCAGCGGCGAGAGCGGCGTGCTCGTCATCAAGAGCGTGGCGGACGCGCGCACGGACCTGATGCTCGCCTACGAGCCGATGGCCGCGACCGGCTGGAGCCTCGCGCGCTCGGTGACGCTCGACGACATCATGGCGCCGGTGAACCGGCAGTTGACCGAGCGGCTGATCGTCGGTCTCGCGTCGATCGGCACGGTGCTGGCGATCGTCGTCGGGATCGGCACGTGGCTGACGCGCCCGGTCGAGCGGCTGGCCCTGGCGGTGCGCCAACTGGGCTCGGGCGACCTCACGGCCGAGGCCCAGGGCGTGCGCTCCCGCGACGAGATCGGGCAGCTCGCGCGGACGTTCAACGGCATGGTTTCGCAGCTGCGCACGCATGTCGAGGCCCTCACGCGCGAGACCCAGGCCCGCCAGCGCGTCGAAAGCGAACTCAACATCGCCCGCGCCATCCAAGCGTCGATGCTGCCGCACGAGTTCCCCGACTCGGACCACATCGGCATCTACGCCCGCAGCACGCCCGCCAAGTTCGTGGGCGGCGACTTCTACGACTTTTTCACCGGGTCCGACGGCGTCATCAGCCTCGTCGTCGCCGACGTCGCCGGCAAGGGCGTGCCCGCGGCCATGCTCATGGCCGTCACGCGCACGCTGCTGCGCAGCGTCGCGGCCGATCCGCAGGTGGGCCACTGCCCGGCCCAGATCCTGCAGCGGGTGAGCGAGCAGCTCGCCAACGAGAACTCCGAGGGCATGTTCGTGACCGTGTTCCTCGGGCGCTACGACCCGGCCACGGGGCTGCTCACGTTCGCGAACGCGGGGCACCCGCCGCCGTACATCGTGAACCCCCGCGGCGAGGTACGCTCGCTCGGCTTGCCGACGGGAACGGTGCTGGGCGTGGACACGGGGTACATCGTCGGCAAGCGCGTGGAGAGCCTCGGGCCCGGCGACACACTCGTGATGTACTCCGACGGCGTGACCGAGGCCCGGTCGCCTTCGCGCGAGCTCTTCACCGCCGCCCGGCTCGAGACCGTGCTGCGCGAGTGGGGCGACCGCAGCGCCCGCGGGCTGTGCGACCGGGTGTACGCGGCGGTCGAGACCTTTCAGGGCGGCCCGGGTCAGGAACACCAGGCCGACGATGTCACGGTGATGACGCTGAATCGCAAGCGATAGGCGACTGCGTCGGCTCTGGAACTCGCGAACGCGCGCGTAGCGACGCTCTCAACCCGCCTTTCGGCGTCGAGGCTTGGTCTCACCCTCCACGACCGACAACGACGAGACCAGCAGCAGGTCGATGATCTCGATCGCGTCCTTCTTCGGGAACGCCAGGATCGCGGTGCGATCCATGCCCGGGAACACCGCCACGAGCTCGGGATGGTCAACACGGAACTTCCGCCCATCGGCCAGGTTCATGGTGAACGGGCGGAAGGGTCGGGTCGCGAGCACGTTGCGAAGTCGTTCGGCGTTCACGTTCCGGGCTCCCCGCTGGTGATTCGTCCAAGCGATGGTATTCGCGACACCTACTTGCGGTGATCCCCCGGCTTCTCCAGCCAGAAGTTCCCGATCCCCAGCGCATCCATGTGCGTGCGGGCGACGCAGTCGATCGCCTGCGCCGGCGTGTGCACGATGGGCTCGTTCTCGTTGAAGCTCGTGTTGAGCACGACGGGGATGCCGGTCTTCTTGTCGAACGCCGTGATGAGGTCGTAGAAGATCTCGTTCTGCTCGCGCCGGACGGTCTGGACGCGCCCGGTGTCGTCCTCGTGGGTGGTGGCGCTGAGCCGCTCCTTCCACTCCTGGCGCACCTTGAACACGACGTTCATGAACGGCACCGGCTGCGTGCCGTGGAAGCAGTCCTTGAGCCGGTTCTCGAGCACGACCGGCGCGAACGGCCGGAACGGCTCGCGGTTCTTCACGCGCGCGTTCAGCGTCGCCTTCATGTCGGGCCACCCCGGGTGGCACAGGATCGAGCGGTTGCCCAGGGCCCGCGGGCCCCACTCCTCGCGCCCCTGGAACCACCCCATGATCTTGCCCTGGCTCAGGGCCTCGACCGCCTTGGCCACCACGCCCTCGCGCGTCAGTTTCTGGTATGGGAACCCCGACGCCTTGATGTCCTTCTCGATCTGATCATCCGTCCAGGACGTCCCCCAGTACCCGCTCCACACCGCCGGCGTCCGCGGCACGCCGAGCTTGTTGTGCAGCACCCACGCGGCCGCCCCCGCGGCCGTGCCGTCGTCGCTCGCCGCCGGCTGGAAGTACACGTCGTCCAGGATGCCCTGCATCAGGCACTTGCCGTTGCCCACGCCGTTGAGGGCGCACCCGCCGGCCATCGCGGCGGTCTTGTGCCCCGTCTTGGCCGCGGCGTCGGCGATCAGCGCGAGGTACAGCTTCTCGAAGTGCGCCTGCAGGCTCGCCGCCATGTCGTTCTCACGCTGCGTGAGCGGCTGCTTGCGCTGGCGGTTCTCGCCGAAGAGCTCCTTCATCCGGTCCGACCACATCTGCGGCGTGAGGATCTCGTCCTCGCTCTCGGTGTTGAGCATCTGGGCCGTCTTGTGGTGCTGGAAATAGTCCAGGTTCAGGCGGATGCCGCGCTCGGGGTCGTAGGTCGCGAGCTTCGCCATCTGCTCCATGTACCTGGGCTGGCCGTACGCCGCCAGGCCCATCACCTTGTACTCCTCGCCGTACTTGGTGAACCCGATGAAGTGGCACACCGCGGTGTAGAACACGCCCAGCGAGTGCGGCCAGAAGCACCGGCTGATGATGTCGATCTTCGTGCCCTCGCACTTGGCGATCATCGCGGTCGCGAAGTCGCCGGCGCCGTCCACGCTGATGCCCGCGCACCGCTCGTAGGGCGACCAGTAGAAGCTCGACGCCACGTGGGCCAGGTGGTGCTCCACGCGGTGGAACGTCGCCTTGATGTCGGCCTCGTTCACCCCCATCGCCTCGGCGAAGTTGTCCCCCAGGCCCATCGCCTCGCGCTGCACGCCCAGGCGCTTGCGCATCGTCGACACGCCCGCGGCCGGATGGGCGAGCATGAACTTCGCCTTCGCCGCCGCGTTCGCCTTCGGGTCACGCGCGATCGCGATGTCGGTCACGTCCGCCAGGCTCGCCCCGCCCATCCGCAGCACCTCCTGGATCGCCAGGCGCGGGAACGCCGCCGAGTGCTTCTTGCGGTTGATCCGCTCCTCCGCGATCGCGGCGACGACGCCGGCATCGTTCACCAGCACGGCGGAGGTGTCGGGGTGAGCGGTGGTGATGCCAAGGACCAGGTTGGGCATGGGAGCGGTTCCGAAAGGCGGCGGGGTCGGGAATGACAAGGATCGACCCGCCGCAGGTGCGCCATAAGCACGCACGCCAGGGGCCGAGGTTCGCAGGCTCCCGACCATTGGGCCGATTCGCCGGGAGGACCCCATCAACCACCGAACAGACGGACGAGTGGGGTCTGGACAATAGGTATCGGACCGATCCGGGGGCGAGCGTTCACCGGGCACACCTGCCTATGACTTCACACTCGGCACCGGGATCGGCCGGCGACCGGAGGCCGACCGCCCGCGCGCCGGCCGGCCACGACCTTCCCCACCCTCCGCCCGCGTCCGCGGGCCAGCGACGAGCCCATGCCAAAGACCACGCTCAACGCCGCGACCACCGAATTCGAGAAGCTCGACCGCTGCGCCGGCCTGGACCACCGCCCGCGCGTGCTCCTGGGCAAGATGGGGCTCGACGGGCACGACCGCGGCGTGAAGGTCATCGCCCGGGCCCTGCGCGACTCGGGTGTGCACGTGATCTACTCCGGCCTGTGGCAGACGCCGCGGAGCCTGGCAATCTCGGCCCGCGACGAGGACGTGGACGTGATCGCGGCGAGCATGATGAGCAACAGCCACCTGGTGCTCGGCCCCAAGCTGCTCGACGCGCTCAAGGCGCTGGGCCGGCCGGATCTGCCGGTGTACATGGGCGGCATCCTCCCGCAGGAGGACATCCCCAGGCTGCTGGAGATGGGGATCGGCAAGTGCTTCACAACCGGCACCGGCCTGCTCGACATCGTCGAGGCCGTGCGCGGCGCCGTGCGGGCGTACGAGCCGACCGTCTCCGCCGGGGCCGCGGCCCAGCTTGCCCGCGACATCTCGCTCGCCCACGCCGGACGCGGCGTGCGCGCGGGCGCCAAGCGCCGCCGCCCCGAGCGCGTGATCGGCGTCACCGGCTCTCCCGGCGCGGGCAAGAGCACGCTCGTCGCCCAGCTCGCCGGCGAGTTCACGCGTCGGGCCAAGGAGCAGCCCGGCCTGGGCCGCTGCGGCGTCGTCGCGTTCGACCCCATGAGCCCGATCACCTCGGGTGCGCTCCTGGGCGACCGCCTCCGCGTCGACTTCAACAGCCTCGACGAAGCCGTGTACTACCGCAGCCTGGCGATCAGCGGCGAGGACTACCACGCCACCGACGAGATCATCGACCTCATCGGCGGCGCGTTCGGTTCAAACAGTGGTGGCACAGGCGGGACGCCTGTGCCACCCATGGATGGTCCGATCGACACGCTCTTCGTCGAGACCGTCGGCGCCGGCCAGAACGAGACCAAGATCCGCTCGCACGTCGGACGGACCATGGTCGTGCTCACCCCGGGCATGGGCGACGCCGTGCAGATGGACAAGGCCGGCATCCTCGAGATCGCCGACCTGTTCGTGTGCAACAAGGCGGACTACCCCGGTCAGAACGAACTCATGCGCGACCTGCGCGACATCGCCGGTCGCCGACCGGTGTTCGAGACCGTCGCCACCAAGGGCCAGGGCATCCCCGAGCTGCTCGACGCGCTGCTGGCGTGACACCGAACCCGAGGCGCGGCGAAGGTCCGGATCCAAGGTCACCGGCGATGTCGGCCGGCATCAAACCGGATTGACGCGGCGAGCGCACACCCAGCCGTGCCCGCCCGCGCGCTCAGGCCGTGTACCCTGTGCTCGCGCACAGGGCTCGTTCGGAGCAGGACCGCCATGCCCGCCACCGATCAACGCTCGCTGCAATGCCTCGAAGTCTGGGGCGGCAACCGCGCCGTGAGCGAGGCCGTCACCATGCCCGGCCTCGACGCGTGGGTCTTCAGCCGGCCGTACGAAAACTCCGACGGCGGGGGCGACATCCACTACGTTTCCAGCTGCGCCACCGGGCGGATCACCCGCATGCTCGTCGCCGACGTCAGCGGCCACGGCGAGAAGGTCTCGGGCGTCGCCGTCGCCCTGCGCGACCTGATGCGCCGCTATGTGAACCACCTCGACCAGACCAAGTTCGTGCGCGGGCTCAACCGCGAGTTCGGCCGGCTCGAAACGGGCGGGCGCTTCGCGACCGCGATCGCCGCGACGTACTGGGCCCCCACCCGCACGCTCGTGCTGTGCAACGCGGGGCACCCGCGTCCGGTGTGGTACAGCGCCAAGCGGCGCTCGTGGTCGCTGCTGATCGCCCCCGAGGCGGGACGGCTCGACGCCGGCACGCCCGGGGACGGGCCCGCGAACGTGCCCCTGGGAATCGACGACGCGGCGTCGTACTCGCAGATCGGCCTCAAGCTCGCGCCCGGTGACCTGGTGCTCTTCTACACCGACTCGCTCATCGAGGCCCGCTCGCCCGACGGATCGCTGCTGGGCGAGCGCGGGCTGCTCGAGCTGCTCGAGGGCATCGACCCCGCTCGTGCGGCGGACCTCGTGCCGGCGCTGCTGCGCGAGATCGACCGCTACGCGTGCCACGCGCCGATCGGCGACGACGTGACCGCCCTGCTGCTCACGCCCAACGCCGCGGTCCCCCCCGCGTCGCTGGCGGCAGGCTTCTGGTCCGCGATCCGCACGGGCACGGGCATCGTCCGCGGGCTTCTCGGGCTTCCGACCCCCGGGGCCGCCCAGGCCGGGGCCGGACCGGTCCCCTGGCCGGAGATCTCGGTGACCAACCTCGCCGGCCCGTTCTGGGGGCGGTTCAACCGGCACCCGGCCGAGCACCGGCTCGGTCCGCGCGATCCCGGGTGACCGCGCGACCACCGGCCGCGCAGCCGAATTGGTCTACCATCACCCCGCCAATGTCCGAACCTCGGGCACATTCCGGCGGGTCGACCCCGAATTCTCCCGACGCCACGTCCGCGGCCGCGGAGGACGCCAGTCGTCGCATCCTCATTGATCCTCAGTCGCTCGACCCTTCGGAAGAGCTCGGCGTAGTCCCGACCGAGCCCGGGCGTCGCCCCGGGCGCTGGGCCCGATTCGGCATGCCCGCGGGGGCGAACCTCGGGCCGACCGTCGACGACGACGGGCGGATCAAGTCCGGTCGGCTCGCGGGGCTCAGCCTCGGGCAGGCGGTTTGGGTATTGAGCTGGCCGATCCTGGTCCAGTCGTTCCTGGGCTCGCTCGTGGGACTGACCGACACGGTGCTGGCCGCGGGCATCTCCGAGGCCGCGACCGACGCGATCGGCGGGGCCGCGTACGTGCTGTGGTTCGTGGGCCTCATCATGATGGCGATCGGCGTCGGGGCCACGGCCCTGATCAGCCGCGCGATCGGCGGGGGCCGCCGGGCCGCGGCCGACGCGGCGGTCGGGCAGTGCATCGTGCTCGCGGCCGTCTCGGGCGTGCTCGTGGGCGGGCTCATCGCGCTGGTGGCCGGCCCGGTGTCGCACGTGCTGAAGATGAGCCCCGAGGCCCGGGACGCGTTCCGAGTCTACATCCTCATCTGCGCCGCGGGCGTCCCGCTCAACTCCGTCATGTACGCGGGCATCGAGTGCTGCCGCGCCGCCGGCGACGCCCTGCGCCCGCTGTGGGCGATGGTCTGGGTCAACGTCGTGAACATGATCGCGGCGTGGGGACTCTCGGGCGTGAACCTCATGCACGCCGACGTCGCCGCCGACGGCACGATCACCCAGCGCATCCTCATCCACAACCCCTCGCCCTTTCACCTGGGCGTCGAGGGCATCGCGCTGGGCACCATGATCGGCTACCTCGTCGGCACGGCGATCATCCTCTGGATGCTCATCCGCGGCACCGCGGGCATCCGGCTCAAGGCCCGGCGTCTGCGCCCGCACTGGATCACGCTCAAACGGCTCGTCCGCGTCGGCCTGCCGAACTTCTTCGAGACCTTCGGCATGTGGGCCGGGAACTTCCTGATCCTGCTCGCCGTCGGATGGATCCCCGGCGACGGCCTGCTGGGCTCGCACATCGTCGCCATCCGCGTGGAAGCGCTGAGCTTCCTGCCCGGATTCGCCATGGGCGTGGCCGCGGCCACGCTCGCGGGCCAGTACCTGGGCGCCGGCAGCCCGCGCCTGGCCCGGCACGCGATCATGGTGTGCCAGGGCGTCGCGCTGCTGTTCATGGGCCTGGGCAGCGCGATGTTCCTGCTCTTCCCGCGCACGATCGTCGGCCTGTTCAGCTCGCAGCCCACGCACCTGGCGATCGTCCCCACGCTGCTGATGATCACCGGCACGGTGCAGGTCCCGTTCGCCATCAGCCTTGTGCTCCGCTCCGCGATGCGCGGCGCGGGCGACGTGAAGGCGGTCGCGTACCTGACGTGGATCTCCACCTACGCCGTCCGCCTGCCCCTGGTGTACCTGTGCTCGGGCATCAGCATCCCGCTGCCCGGCGGCGGCGAGTTCAAAAACCCCCTGGGCCTCGAACCCAGCCTCGCCGGGCTCTGGGTCGGCCTGTGCGCCGAGGTCTTCATCCGCGGCGTGCTCTTCGCGTGGCGCTTCGCGGGCGGACAGTGGGCAAAGCAGCGCGTCTAAGAGCCCCGAGCGCAAGCAACGGACCTCGGCCGCGCCGGCCCTCGCCTTACTTCGCCAACTTCCCCACGATCTCTGCCAGCCCCTTCACCGACCTGCTCGTCATCACCCGCTTCACGTCCGCCGGGTCCGCGTCGCTTTTATCCAGCGCGAGCCCCACCCGCTCCCAGAGTTTCGCGGCTTTCTTGTCGGCGGTGCACACCGCCAAGTCTGAGACCAGCTCGCTCAGCTTCGCCAGCGCGATCGCGTCGAGGTTGTTGTAGTACCGCTTGACGATCTTCTGCTGGTACGCGCTGAGGTGCTGACCCTTGGCCATGAACCAGCGTAGCAGCTCCCGATACAGCCGGGGCCGCACCCGGTGTCCGACTCACGCCGACGCCGCGTCCTTGGGGATCCCCAGCAGCACATCCACCTTGCACCGGCGCAGCGCGAGCACCACCTCCGGCTGGGCGTTCACGGTCGTGATCTTGCCCCCGAGCTTCTTCGTCCCCGACGCCAGCACCACGAACTGCCCGATCGCCAGGCTCGAGATGAACTCGAGCCCGGCCAGGTCGAGCGTCACGACCGTCGGCCTGGCCTTGAGCGTCTGCGCCACCGCCTGCTCGATCGGCTCCAGCGTGTCGCGCGTCGCCGAGCCGCTCACCACGACCAGCGCCGTCCCCGGCGACGGCTCCTTGAACTCGACGAGGACCTCGCTCACGCTGCTCGCTCTCCGCCGCCGCGCCCGGCTCCCTCCTTCAGCCTACCGCCCCGACCCGGCGGGAACAAACCGTTTCATCGCGGCGGCGCTCAACTTCTTCCCAACTTCCCACGCCGGCCCCGGGAACCGCTGGCACGCCCCCACCGTCGCCCCGAACGCCGCGACGATCTCGTCGGCGTCCTGCTCGCTCAAGACCAGCGGAGGGATGAGCTTGATGACGTCGAGCCGGTGACCCGCCACCTGGGCCAGGATGCGGTGATCCACCATGAGCGGGATGATCACCGCCTGGCAGAACAGGTTCGGATCTGCTTTGTGCAACAGGTCCCACCCCGTCCGCAGCAGCATGCTCGAGGGCCGCTGGAACTCCACCGCCACCATGAGCCCCTTGCCCCGCACCTGCTTGACCATGTCGTACCGCCCGATCGCGTCGCGCAGCCCCGCCATCAGCCGCTCGCCCACCCGCCGGGCCCGCTCGACAATCCCCTCGTGCCGGATCGTGTGCAGCGTCGCCAAGCCCGCGGCCATCGCCAGGTCGTTCTGCCCGAACGTGTTCTGCACCTTCGCGCAGTGCGACATCGACGGGAACACCCGGTCGTGCACCCTCCGCGTGCACAGCACCGCCGACACCGGCACGTACCCGCCCGACAGCGCCTTGGCCACCACGATCATGTCCGGCGTCCACGGCGTCACGCCCGCGGGCGCATCCTCCGCCCCGCTCACGCCGAAGTGCTCGCACGCGAACATCCGCCCCGTCCGCCCCAGCCCCGTCTGAATCTCGTCCAGGATCAGGAGCGCCCCGTGCCGCGTGCACAACGTCCGGGCCGTTTGCAGGTAGTCCTCCTCCGGGATATTCACGCCCTTGCCCTGGATTGGCTCAACGATGAACGCCGCGACGTCGCCCTTGGCCAGCTCGCGCTCCAGGGCCGCGGCGTCGTTGAACGGGATCTCGGTCGTGCCCCGCAGCAACTCGCCGAACCCGTCGCGGAACTCGTGGTTCCCCGTCACCGACAGCGCCCCCACGCTCAGCCCGTGGTACGAGCGGTGGCAGTACACCACCCGCTCGCGCCCGGTCGCGATTCGCGCGAACTTGATCGCGGCGTCCACCGCCTCCGCCCCGCCGTTGGCGAAGAACACCCGCTCCAGCGGCTCGGCCACGCCCGCGCACCGCTCGTTGAGCACGCCGCCGGGAATCACCCTGAGCAGTTCCTTCGCCAGCGCCCCGCTCAGGCGGAACAGCCCCACGCCCGGCAGGTTCGGCAGGTCCAGCGCCATCGCCCGAGACAGCGCCTCGCGGATGACCGGGTGGTTTCGCCCAAGCGCGAACACCGCGTAGCCCCCCAGGCAGTCGATGTAGCGCCGCCCGCGGTCGTCCCACAGGTACGCCCCCTCCCCCCGTACATACCGCGCGTCGAACCCGATCGTCTTGAGCGCCCCCGCGAACGCCGGGTTGATGTACCTCTCGTGCGCCTCCATCAGGTCGGGGAGCGACTCCTCGAGCACGGCGTCGAGCGAAAACGACGAAGACGGCGGGCGCGGGGTCGCCATGGCACCGACTTTACACACCCGCTCACCCGCCCGGCCCCGCGCCGCGCGCTTTGGACGAATCCGGGCCCGTTCGCACCGTCCGATTCCCGCACCGGGCCAGCGCGCTCCGTACCATCGACCCGCATGCCCGGACACCCCCGGTACGACCTGCTCGCCGTCGACCTCGACGGCACGCTCTTGGACCCGCTCGGGCGCGTCAGCCGCGCCAACGCGCAGGCCGTCGCCCGGGCCCGCGAAGCGGGGATCCAGGTCGTCGTGTGCACCGGGCGCGGCCTTGTCGAGTGCCGCGATGCCCTCGAAGCCATCACGCACAACGACCCCGCGGTCGTCGCCGGCGGCGCGATCATCGCGTGCCCCGAGACCGGGCGCACACTGCGGCGCTTCGCGATGGACCGCGAACTCGTCGGCGACATCACCGAGCTGCTCACCGGCGCCGGCCACGCGGCCCTCGTGCTCAAGGACCCCGCCGAGGCCGGCTATGACTACCTCGTCGTCACCGGCTCGCGCTCGGGCTCACCCGCCACGCTCGACCCCATCACCCGCTGGTGGTTCGACCAGCTCAAGCCCACCGTCCGCTTCGCCCCACGCATCGACGCCGACGAGCACCCCGAACACACCGTCCGCGTCGGCCTGTGCGGATCGGTCGACTCCACCCGCGGCGTCTCGCAGCGACTCACCGACGCCTTCGGCGATCGCGTCGTTCTGCACGACTTCCCCGCCGTCGTCCCCGCAGAGCCCGGCTCCACCACCGACACCTCCGGCGTCCGCGAGGTCGTCATCATCGAGGCCTTCGACCGGGCCGTCAGCAAGTGGTCCGCCATCCAGTGGCTGTGCGCCCAGCGCGGGCTCGACGTCGCCCGCGTCGCGGCCATCGGCGACCAGATCAACGACCTCGCCATGATCCGGGCCGCCGGCCTGGGCATCGCCATGGGCAACGCCGTCGACGCCGTCAAGGCCGCCGCCGACGTCACCACCGCGCCCAACACCGAAGACGGCGTCGCGGCCGCCATCGACCGCCTGCTGGCTGGCGAGTGGTAACGCGCGGGCCGGCTCCGCTCGAGATTCGCCCGCACAATCGTCAGTCAACACACTTCCGGTCGGCCCGGGCTCGTTCGCGCCCACCCCGGCACCCACCACCCAACCCGGGGGTCCCCCTCCAAATCCGCTGTTTCGCTCGCGAATAGGATTGGTCGTGCGCCAAACGTGGCACGCATACCGGTTCCTCGCCGCCGCGGGTGTGAGCGTGCTCCTGCACCTCGCGCTGGCGATGGCGCTGGCGAGCGCCCCGCCGATTCAGGCGCCCGACCGGTCGTCGACCGAGCTCGGCATCGTGTGGGACCAACCGATCACGGACCTGCCCGCGAGCGAGCCCCCCCCGCCGCCGCCCGCCGCAGCCCCGCCTCAGCCACCGGAAGTTCCGACCGTCCCGCCTCCCCGTCTGCAATTGGGCTTGGAGGACTCGGCCGCTACCGACACGAACACCTGGCTCGGCTTCACCGAGGCCACCGAGCACCAGGCCCCGCAATCGACGATCGAGCAGCCGGAACTGGTCCTCAACCCGCCGTCCGCGGCCACGCCCGCCCAGGCGGGCCAGCCCGCGCCGCAATCACCGCCGCCATCCCCGGCGCCCGCCGCGCCGCCAACGCCACCGACGCCCCCGCCGGCCGAACCGGTCCCGGCCAAGCCGGCGCCCAGTGACATTCTCGTGGCCGCCCCCAAGCCCGAGGCCCCGGCGGCACTGGGCGCTCCCGATGGCAAGAAGGACACCGTCCCCGGCGCGAAGGCCACCCGAGCCGGACTCCCGACGCCGGCGCCGCCGGCGCCCCCGCCGACCGACCGGCCGAAGGAACCCGAGCCCGATCGTCCTAGCGACGATCCGGGCACGCCGCCAGTGCCTCCCGCTCCCGAAGGCGACCCCGACGGACCGGACGCCACGCCCCGCGATGCCGCCGAGGGCAAGGTCGATGGCTCGGAAGTCGCCCCGCCCCCCGACGCGGTCGATTCCCCGCTGGCCGTCGCCCCCGCGCCCGGGACGCCGACGCCGGACGATGCCGCGGCCGATCCGAGCACGCCGCCGACCCAGCCGCCCGCGACGCCCGCGCAGCCCGCCCCCTCGCCAGCCACCGAACCGTCGCCGCCGGGGATCGTCGGCGACCGCGAGTCCAGCGCCACCGCCCTGACCAAGCCGCTGGAGATCCGCCCGGGCCGCACCCTGGCCATCAAGGGCCAGATCGAGGTCCGCACCAAGCGCCCGGTGTTCACGCGCCTGGTCCGCCTGACCGCATCCCCCACGAGCGTGACCATCCGTGCCGAGTTCAACGCCCAGGGCGTGGTCGTGCGGCACCACTGGGTCAAGGCGACCGGCTATCGCGACATCGACGACCCGGTCGCCGACGCGCTGTACCGCTTCCGGGCCAGCGGTCCGGCGATCCGCGCCTTGGCCGACCCCTCAACCGCCCCACCCGAACCTGCGCCCGCCAAGCCATCGTCCCCCGGCGAGTCCGCCACCGAGCGCCCGCCCGAACGGACGCTCTCGCTCACCTTCGTGATCATCCTGAGCTAGCTCCGCTACCGCTGGGGCGCGCCAACACCCGATAACAGCGTGCGCCGGCACGCCCGGCGTATCGTCCTGCGCTCGCCCCGCCGCTCCGCCGCCCCCCCCACTTCATGCTGAGATCCGGCCAGATCGTCTTTCTGTGCGTCCTCGCGCTGCTCACCATCGGCGTGGTGATGGTGAACTCCGCCGGCATGAGCATCGACCCCAAGGCGGCGGTCACGATCGAGTCCATCCTGCTCTCGCGCTCAACGCTCTACATGGGCCTGGCCATCGCCGCCATGAGCGTGGTCGCGCTCCTGCCCGTACGGTCCATCGCCGACGCCATGGTCGCCCGCGGACCAGGGCCGATGCTCTCGCTTGGCCCGTCCAAAGCGCTGCCGGAGATCCCCACCGCCCTGGTCTTCGCCAGCGTCATGCTCCTGGCCCTGCTCTCGACCACCTACTGGCCCGTCATCGGGCGCGAGGTCAACGGCTCGCACCGCTGGGTCGGCCTGCCCACCAAGGACTCGCCCTTCACCTTCCAGCCCTCCGAGATCGCCAAATGGGCCATGGTCGTGCTCATGTCGTGGTACGGCGTCGTGTGCGCCCCGCGCCTGCCGAGCCTCATGCGCGGCCTCATCCCCGGCCTCGTCCCCGTCGCCCTCGTCGGCGGCTTCATCATCGTCGAGGACCTGGGCACCGGCGTGCTCGTCGCCTCGATCGCGTGCCTGCTGCTGCTCGCCGCCGGGGCCCGCATCGTCCACTTCATGCTCTTTGTCCCGTTCGCGCTCGCGGCGTTCGCCGCGGCCGTCATCGCCAGCCCCTACCGCCTGCAGCGCCTCGCCACTTTCCTGGACCCCTACGCCGAGCCCCAGGGCGCGGGATACCACATGATCCAGTCGATGGTCGCGGTCGCCAACGGCGAGGTCTTCGGGCGCGGCCTGGGCTTCGGCCTGCAGAAGTTCGGCTACCTCCCCGAGGACCGCACCGACTTTCTCTTCGCCGTCATCTGCGAGGAGCTCGGCGTCGCCGGCGCCGGGCTCGTCATCGGGCTGTACCTGGTCCTGTGCTGGTGCGGGCTGGCGATCGTGCGCCGCGAGCCCAACCCGATCCTCAAGCTCGTCGCCCTGGGCGTGATCGCCACCGTCGGCGCCCAGGCCCTGATCAACCTCGCCGTCGTCACCGGTCTTGGCCCGACCAAGGGCATCGCCCTGCCGATGCTCTCCTCCGGCGGCACGGGCTGGATCCTCACCGCCGCGAGCCTCGGCCTGGTCGTCTCGATCGACCGGACCTGCCCGGCGTACAGCGGCGCGGGCTCGTCCCGCGCGGAGGCGTCCAGCGACCACCCTTTTGACCGACCGGGCCGGCGGCTGATCCCGGTCATCCTCGCGCCGGTGGGCCGCTCGCGGGCTCGGATCTGAGCACCGCTTTCCGCCCGCCTGCCCGTCGACCCACGAATAACCTGCACGCGATCCATGGCCCCCGCCCCCGCCAACTCGCCGGTCGTGATCTTCGCCGGCGGCGGCACCGGCGGTCACATCTATCCCGCCCTCGCCATCGCCGAGCAGCTCGAGCGCCTCCGGCCCGACGCACGCTGCGTCTTCGTGTGCTCCGACAAGCCGCTCGACGCCCGCATCCTCGGCGGGGCCGGCGCTGCAACCCTGGCCGACCCCGAAGCCCTGCCCGCGCGCTCGATGGTCGCGATCGCGGCCCGGCCCTTCTCCGTCCGCCCGCGCGGGCTGCTCCGCTTCGCCGGGTCCTGGGGACCGTCGCTGCGCACCGCCCGCCGGCTCATCGCCACCCTGCGCGGCCCGGCCGGCCCATGGCAGCGCCGCGTCATCGTCGCCGCCATGGGAGGCTACGTCGCCGCACCCGTCGCACGGGCCGCGAGCGTTGAACGGGCCGACCTCTCGCTCATCAACCTCGACGCCGTGCCGGGCAAGGCCAACCGCTGGATCGCCCGCCGTGCCGATCGCGCCCTCACGAGCGCCGGAGTTTCCGCGCCGTTCGCCAGGAACTGGGTGCCCATCCGCCCGATCGTGCGCGAGCGGGCCCTGGCCAGCCGCTCGCACGAAGAATGCCGCGCCGACCTGGTCACCGGCTATCCCCAGCTCGGCACGCGCGCCCGCACGCTCGTCATCACCGGCGGCAGCCAGGGCGCGCGGTCGATCAACCTTTTCATGCGGGCCTTCGTGCGCGAGAGCGCCGGCGCACTCGTCGGCTGGCAGGTCGCCCACCAGTGCGGCCCGGGCGGCACAAGCGAGAGCTCGGCCGACGCCCTGCGCGAGGCCTACCAGGCCGCCGGGGTCGCGGCCGTGGTCGAAGAGTTCGTCACCGACATGGCCACGTGGTGGGGCGCCGCCGACCTGGCGATCGCCCGGGCCGGGGCGGGTTCGGTCGGGGAAGTCTGGGCCAACCGCGTGCCCACGCTTTTCCTGCCTTACCCATTCCACCGAGACCAGCACCAGAAACTGAACGTCAAGACACTGGTCGACGCCGGCGCCGCGGCGTGCCGCGACGACCTGATCGACCCGGCCAGGACGCTCACGAGCGTCGGGCCGACCCTGAAAACGCTCCTGACAACTCCGGACCGCCTCGCCCAGATGCGGTCGGCCCTGCACAAGCTCGGGCCGGCAGACGGGGCCCAGAGCGCCGCCCGCGTCTTATCGGCCGCCCTCGGCCCCGCCAAAGTCGATCCGGCTTAACAGGTCCGTTTGGCCGTACGTAGGTTGCGACACATCGTTGTGGTAGACTCCCCTTCGGCATGCCCACGCCGCACCCGCAGAACGGGGACCGTCGTCTGTTGCGCACGCGCTGCGTGCTGTGGCACGCTCCCGGTGCGCCCGCCCCGGCAAACCTGGTGGCGAGCCTGACCGCCCGGCCGGTCGAGGTGACCTCGTGCGATGACCCCTACACCGCTCTCGCCAGCGTGTGCAAGGACAGTCACGCCGACCCGGCCCGGCCGGTGCTGCTCGTGCTCATCGAGCCCACGGTCCTCGCCCTCGCGGCCCGGGTGCTCGTGCTCACCGAGCAGCTCGTGCCCCACGCCGCCCGCTGGGTCTACGACTCTGCCGCCGAGGTCAAGCTCCGGGCCGCGACCCCGTCCCTCCTGGCGAACCTCCAGCGCACCGGGACCGTACCCCCACCGGCGATCATCACCCGGATCGCCGCGACCTCGCCCGTCGGCGCGGCCAACGGTGCCCACGCCGATGTCCCCGGAGGGGTGACAACCGTGAATCCCAGCAGCGGCCAAGCGCAAAAAACGCCCGTTCCGACCCCAAAGATCCAGATCCCGGCGTCGCTCGGGCTGACGGCTGAGGAGTTGGCGGTCCTGCTCGCCGATGCCTACCGGATCGAGGGGGACGCCCCGAGCCCGTCTTCGGGACGCCCGACCCCGCCCCCGGGAGTGCAGCGATGAGCCCGCTGAACATCGAACGAGGACAGGCCGACGCCGGCGGGCCCGCCTCGCCCGCCCGCACCCACGCGCGCCGGCGCGTGATCCTCGTCGGGCGCACCGGCCTTGACGGCTGCCTCGCCAAAGACCCCGATACCGACGTCGTCGAGACCGTCGACGCCTTGGGCGCCATCGGCGCGCTGTCGCGCACCGACGGGGCCGCGGCCACGGTCGTCGTTGGCCCCGACGCCGACCCCGGCGCCGACGCGGGCCGCTTCGTCGCCGGCTTGCGCCAGCTCGATCCTGCGGTGCGCGTCGTGGTCGTGGGCGACCAGACCCGCGGCGTGTACGACGACGCCGTCGCCGCGGGCTCCCCCGATTTCCCGCTGGCCGCCCGCGGCACGCTCCCGCGCTCGCCCGTGGTCGTCGAGGTTCCCCCCGGCGCTGCGCCGGCGCCGATGACACCGCCCGCCTCAGGTGAGGGCGTGGCGGTCCAGATCACCACCGACTCGGCCACGAGCGAAACCGCTTTGGTCGAAGCCCTGCTGCACGGGCGCGACCTGCTGCTGCCGGCCCTGGAACTGGTCCGCGCCCGCCTGGGCAGCCGCGACGTGTACTTCGTTCCCGGCGGCGGCGCCCCGGCCCTCGCCGGCGCCGGCGCGCCGGCGTCGTGGACGGCCAACGTCGCGATCACCCACGCGGGCGTCGAGCACGGACGGCTCGTCAGCGGAACGATGTCGCCGGCGAAGCTCGAGGACTCGGCCCGGTGGCTCGGCACGTGGCTCGCCCTGCGCAGCCACCACGACGCGCTGCGCGAGGCCGCGTTCGTCGACGAACTCACCGGCGCGTACAACCGCCGCTACTTCAGCCGCTTCCTCGCCGGCGCGATCGAGCAGGCCCGCACCCGGCGCGTCCCGCTCACGGTGCTGGTGTTCGACATCGACAACTTCAAAACGTACAACGACCGCTTCGGCCACGCCGCGGGCGACGAGATCCTCAGCGAGGCCGCCCGGCTCATGCGCAGCGTCATCCGGCCGGCGGACAAGGTGTGCCGCATCGGCGGCGACGAGTTCGCGGTCATCTTCTACGACCCCGCGGGGCCGCGCTCGGGCCGCCCGACCCCCGAGCCCGGCGTCGAGACCGGAACCGAGGCCCCGACCCCGGGTCAGCCCGCGTCGCTGGGCTCGATCTATGACATCGCGCTGCGGTTCCAGCGCCAGATCTGCGAGCACCGCTTCCCCAAGCTCGGCGCCCAGGCGCCCGGGACGCTCACGATCTCCGGCGGCATGGCGACGTTCCCCGACGACGGCACCACGCCGCAGGACCTGCTCGAGCGGGCCGACCAGCTCGCCCTGCAAAGCAAGCGCGCGGGCAAGAACGTGATTACCTTCGGCCCGGGCGCCGACCGCGTCTGTCGGATGTGATCGACCGCCTGCCGCCACCCGAACAATCAGCAACTGATCTCGAAGAACCGTTCCGACGTCCCGCCCTCGCCGACCCGGAATCGCACCGACTTGCCGCACGACGGGCAGCGACCGAGGTAGCCGGTGCCCGCCGCGTTGCGGTAGGCCCGGGTGTACTTCCCCGAGCACGTGAACCACAATTGAAGGAACGGGCGCCCGGACTGGCCGGCGCCCTCGTCCGCCCCGGCCTCAGGGGTCGAACCCAGGTCCACGCTGTCCCGCGGGTCGCGCATCGGTGGGTCTATCGGCCGACCGGCCCAAGCGGGTTCTGCCAAAAGCCCCCACCCCTACCCCCGCCCCGAGACGCCGACCGCCACCCTTACCCCGCCCGCGGCCGGTCCGGCCTTCCCCCGGCGGGTCGGGGAATAGACTTCCGGGTTCAGGAGGAAGCGCGGGGCGACTTCTCGACTCGCCCAAAGGGTTCCGCCGATCTTGAGAGGTTGGTCCGCGAGCGCGAGACGCTTGCGGGTCGGCGTCCACGACAGACGACAGGTGCACCAGCGGTAGTAGTTTCTGTTAGGCTCACCCCAATCCATGTCCGGAACGTTGACCATCCTGCCGGATCCCCCGCCGCCGCCGACTCCCGTCGGGCTGATCGCGGGCTCGGGCCGGCTGCCGGTGCTCGTCGCTGAAGGGCTGCGGTCGCAGGGGCATCCGATCCACGCCCTGGGGCTGTCGGTCGGCATCGACCCCGCCCTGCCCCGCCTGTGCGAGACCTTCCGGACCGTCGGGGTGCTGCGGGTGGGGACCTGGGGACCGGCCCTGCGCCGGCATGGCGTCAGCCACGCCATCATGGTCGGCCGGGTCGACAAACCCGGCTTCATGTACAATCCCTGGCGGATCGCGGCGAACGTCCCCGACGTGCGGACGCTCGTGGCGTGGTTCCGGCATCTGCGGCACGACCGCCGGTCGCACGCGGTGCTGAAGGCCGTGGCGGATGAACTGGGGCGCAGCGGAGTGCACCTGATCGACTCCACCCTCCCGATTCGCGACGCCCTGGCCGAGCCCGGGGTGATGACCCGGCGCCAGCCGACGGCCGAGCAGCGGGCGGACATCGCGTTCGCCTGGCCCCTGCTGTCGCAGATGCTCCGGCTCGACGTGGGGCAGTCCATCGGCGTGCGGGCCCGCGACGTGGTCGCCGTCGAGGCCGCCGAGGGCACCGACCGGATGATCGAGCGGACCGCAGCGTTGTGCCCGGGCGGGGGCTGGACGCTGTGCAAGGGGGCGCGGGGCGGGCACGACCGTCGCTCGGACGTCCCGACCGTGGGACCGCAGACGATCGAGAACCTGGCGCGGTCCGGAGCCGGGTGCCTCGCAGTGGCCGCGGGCGACGTGATCATGATCGACAAGCCCACGATGCTGGACCTGGCGGACCGGCTCGGAATCGCGATCGTGGGCGTGCCGCCGGCGACGGCGAGCTGAAGCCACCACACAAGGCGTACTCAGAGCGACGCGGAGTGAGCCGCGGAGGAACGCAGAGTGAAGACTCTGCGAGCGACGGCATTTCCAATCCAAGGATCTCCTCGGCGTTCCTTTGCGCCCGACTCCGCGTCACTCCGCGTACCGCGTCCCTCCTCGCATGCCCGCCGACCCCCCACATCCCTACGTGTCCCGCGGCGGTCTCAAGCTCGCCCACGCGCTCGACGCGTTCACGCTCGACGTACGCGGGCTGGTGTGCGCCGACTTCGGGTGCTCGACAGGCGGGTTCACGGACGTGCTGCTGCGACACGGGGCCGAGCGCGTGGTCGCCGTCGACACGGCGTACGGCGTGCTCGACTACCGCCTGCGCACCGACCCGCGCGTGCTCGTCATGGAGCGGACCAGCGCATTGCACGCCGAACCCCCGCGGGAGGTGGCGGGCCGGGTCGACCTGGTGGTGATCGACGCGGGGTGGACGATGCAGCGGCTGGTGCTGCCGGCGGCGGTGAGGTGGCTCAGCCCGGGCACGGCCTCGGGCCGAGCCAAGCGTGTTGTGACGCTCGTCAAGCCGCACTACGAACTCGACGCGGGGGAGAAACGCTCGCTGCTGCGGCGCGGCGTCCTCGACGACGCCGACGCGCTGCGCGTCGCGGCGCGGGTGATCGAGCGGATGCCCGAGCGGGGCGTCGAACCCGTGGCGGTCACCAAGTCGCCGATCGCCGGAAGCAAGGGCACCGCGCGCGGGAACGCGGAATGGGTCGTGCTGGGGCGGCTTCCCGGGGCGCGTTTCGCCCTCGGCGCCGCGAACGAGCCCCGACTGTGAGAGAGCGGGTTCGGCTGCGACCCCGGCGCGGACGCCCCCTCCACTCCTGCTAAAGTGAAGTTCTTTTCAGGAGGTCTTCGCGATGGGTCATGCACGCGCTCGTGGGTCGGTTGGGCGGCTGGTGATGTTCGTGGCGATCGGGTTCTCGCTGCTCGCGGCGACCGCCGACCGGGCCCGGGCCCAGAACGCCGCACCGGCCAGACCCCACATCGTCCACATCATCGCTGACGACCTGGGGTGGAAGGACGTCGGGTTCAACGGCTGCACGGACATCAAGACCCCAAACCTGGACGCGCTGGCCGCGGGCGGGGCCGTGCTCACGAACTTCTACGTCCAGCCGATGTGCACGCCCACGCGGGCGGCGATCATGACCGGCCGGTACCCGTTCCGCTACGGGTTGCAGACGGCCGTGATCCCCTCGGTATCGGCGTACGGGCTCGACACCGACGAGTGGCTCATGCCGCAGGCGCTCAAGGAAGCCGGGTACACCACGGCGATCGTCGGCAAGTGGCACCTGGGGCACGCGGACAAGAAGTGGTGGCCGCGCCAGCGCGGGTTTGATTACCAGTACGGGGCGATGATCGGCGAGCTGGACTACTTCACGCACGACGAGCACGGCGTGCTCGACTGGTTCCGCAACAACGAGCCGGTGCGGGAAGAGGGCTACACGACGACGCTGCTGGGCCAGGACGCGGCCCGGCTCATCGAGAAGCACGACCCGGCCACGCCGCTGTACCTGTACCTGACGTTCAACGCCCCGCATACGCCGTACCAGGCCCCGCAGGAATACATCGACCGCTTCAAGGCGATCGAGGAGCCCACGCGGCGCACCTACGCCGCGATGGTCGCGTGCATGGACGACGAGATCGGGCGCGTGGTCGCGGCCCTTGACAAGAAGGGCATGCGCCAGAACACGCTCATCGTGTTCCACAGCGACAACGGCGGGCCGCGGAACCCGATGTTCACCGGCGTCATGGCCGACGTCTCGAAGATCAAGCTGCCCGCGGACAACGGCCCGTACCACGAGGGCAAGGGCACCCTCTTTGAAGGCGGCACGCGCGTGTGCGCCCTGGTGAACTGGCCCGGCCGCGTCAAGCCCGGCAAGGTCGACGGGCTCGTGCACGCGACCGACCTGTATCCGACCTTCGCGGCCCTCGCCGGCGCATCGACGGCCAAGTGCAAGCAGCCCATGGACGGCGTGGACGCGTGGAAGACGCTCGCGCAGGGCGCCCCCTCGGCCCGCACCGAGGTCGTCTACAACATCGAGCCGTTCCGCGGGGCCGTCCGCCAGGGCGACTGGAAACTCATCTGGCGCACGATGCTCCCGTCGAGCGTCGACCTGTACGACCTCTCGAAGGACCCTGGCGAAACCACCAACCTCGCCGCCCAGCACCCCGACAAGGTCGCCGCGATGCAGAAGCGGATCGACGCGCTCGCCAGGGAGGCGGCCAAGCCGCTGTTCCTGATCGACCAGTTCAAGGTCATCCAAACGAACATGAAGGGCGAGCCGGTCATGCCGATCGAAGAGGGGTACGAGGCGTCCGCCCCCCGTGACGGACACTGACGGTCGTGCGGCCGACATCGCCGCTCCCCGGGCGGAGGGTCCGCGCCTATCGTCTCGACCCCGCCACAGAACGCCCCCGCGGGCCCAGTGTGGGCCATGTTCGGGTCAGGCGGCCGGTACCGGGCCGGCAACCCCTTGTTCCCGGTGACGGGCTGCTTTGGACAGGAGTTCCCGCATGGTTCGCATCCGCATGAAGCGTCTTGGTCGTCGTCGTCGTCCGTTCTACCGCATCAACGCCGTGGACGTGACCACCAAGCGTGACGGGAAGTTCCTCGAGCAGCTCGGCTGGTACGACCCGCTGGTGAAGGACGAGGCCAAGGCCATCGTCATCGACGGGGAGCGCGTCAAGCACTGGCTCGCCAAGGGCGCCCAGCCCAGCGACACCGTCATGAACATGCTCGTGAAGCGCGAGCTTGTCGACGCCGCGGTCGCCGCCGAATGGAAGGCCCGCAACGAGGCCCGCGTGAAGGCCAAGCAGGAAGCCGCCGCCAAGCGTGCCGCCGCCGGCGCCGACGCGAAGGACAAGAAGAAGTAATCCGGCTCGACCCCCCCGCCCCCGGGCGCGAAACGAACCGACCACCCGGCCCGGGCACGACCCGGGCCTTTTCATACACTGAAGCCACCGCCTCGCTCATGCGCTTCGACGTGCTGACAACCTTCCCCGAGATGTTCGCCGCGGCCCCCGGCACGGTCCTGGGCACGAGCATCCCCGCGCGCTGCGCCGCGGCCGGCGTGGCCGAGTACCACGCCCACAACCTGCGCGACTACACCCCGCCGAGCGACCGGCACCAGAAAACCGACGATCGCCCCTTCGGAGGCGGGCCCGGCATGGTCATGCTGTGCCAGCCGATCTGGGACGCCGTTCACGCGGTCGAGGCGCTCGACCCGCGCCCCGCGACGCGCATCGTCCTCTCGCCCCAAGGCCGGCTGCTCGACCAGCCGCTCGTGGAAGACCTCGCGACGCGCCCGCGCCTGCTGCTGATCGCGGGGCACTACGAGGGAATCGACGAGCGCGTCATCGAGAAGCTCGGCGCGCTGGAAGTGAGCATCGGGGATTACGTTCTGAGCGCGGGCGAGCTCGCCGCCCTCGTGCTCATCGACGCGGTTGTGCGCCTGCTGCCCGGGGCGCTAGGGGACGAGGCGTCGTCGGCGCAGGACAGCTTCTCGGCAGTGGCCCTTCCCCAGGGGTTGAAGAAGAAAGACCCGCTGCGGACCCTGGACGGGACGCGGCTGCTGGACTGCCCGCACTACACCCGTCCGCGCGACTGGATGGGCATGAGCGTGCCGGAGGTGCTCATGAGCGGTGACCACGCGGCGGTCGATCGCTGGCGGCTCGAGCAGCGGCTGGAGCGAACCCGGGCACGCCGACCCGACCTTTTGCGGGGTTTGTCCGGGCCGGCCGCGACTCTGGCGCCTCCCACCGGGGGTGCGGAGCAGACCGGGAACGGACCCGCCGGGCTGGAAGGGCCGAGGGGCCGGGCCTAACGTTTGGGCCCGGTCAAGACCGGCCGCCTTCGGGCGGTCCGCGCCCTGGTCGGCCCGCCGATCCACGACGACCGACCTTATTTGAACGAGGCACCCCATGGGCCTGCAGCAAGTGATCGAAGGTATCAACGCCGAGGCGCTCCGCAAGGACGTGCCCCGCATGGACATCGGCGACACGGTCAACGTGCACTGCCGCATCATCGAAGGCCAGAAGGAGCGCGTCCAGGTCTTCCAGGGCGTGGTGATCGCCAAGGCCGGTCGCGGCGTGAACGAGATGATCACCGTCCGGCGCATCGTTGAGAACATGGGCGTCGAGCGCGTGTTCCCGGTGAACTCGCCCAAGATCGCCAAGTACGAGGTGCTCCGCCGCGGCGACGCCCGGCGCGCCAAGCTCTACTTCCTGCGCGAGCGCGGCGGCAAGAGCCGGCGCCTGCGTGACCGCCGCCGCGGCCTCAAGCACGTCGGCGGGGTCATCAACCCCGGCCAGGCCTGAGTTCGGGCTGGCCCGAAGCACGTCCCAGAATCCAATACACCACCGACCCCGCCTTGCCGGCGGGGTTTTTCGTGCGCGGCAAGCACGCCGACGCCGGCGCAGTCGTTTGGCATGTAAACTTCCGCAACCGCTGACTGACGCGGACCATATAGACGAGTTCTGGAAGAGAGTGTCCGGCCCACAACCGAATGGATGCAATCGACCGGAGGTGTTGCGCGCTGGCGGCTGTCGCCCGCGCGTGTAATCTTTGTTGACATGTCGGTCGGGTAGACCGTCAACCCCACAGGGCCACAAACCATGCCGAATCATCGTCGCTACGCGGCCGCGGCCGCCATCGCCACCATTCTCGGCTTCGCCGGCGCAGCGCCGGCGTCGCCGCAGTGCCCCATTGACTGGGACAACAACGGTGTTGTGAACTCGACCGACGTGTCAGAGTTCATCAACTCGTGGTTCGTCGACCAGGCGAACGGAACGCTCATCACCGACTTCGACCTCAACGGCGTGTCGAACTCGACCGACGTGTCGATGTTCATCAACGCGTGGTTCAACGGCTGCGCCGAGCAGGTTGAGCTCGCGAGCAACCCGCTCACCGCGTTCCCCTTCGCCGAGTTCGCGCGGGCGTTCAACGCCGGCTCGAGCGTGTCGGTCGCGATCGACCCGAACAAGCACCCGGCGATCGCGGGCGTGACGGCGAACGTCTACGTCGTGCAGAACCGCTCCCCGCAGGAGTGGATGCTCGACCCCACGCTCACCGACGTCCGCGCCGCCGGCGCAACGTCCGTCACCTTCGGCTCGACCGACATCCAGTCGTGCACCTTCACGCTCGGCGGGACCTCGACGCTGCTGTCGGACGCGGGCACGGACATCGGCGTGCCGTACGACATGGTCATCGACATGAACGGCAGCGGCACCCTCGACGACGGCGACTTCGCCGACGCCCTTGACCCCAAGGAAGCCGGCTTCTACGTCGTCAAGAACCTCACCACCGCCGGCCCCTACACCGTCACCACCATCAACTACACCGTCTCGGGCGTCACCGCCGGGTTCACCAACCAGCGCACCTACTACCCCAGCAACATCGCCAGCCTCGGCCAGCTCCCGCTCATCGTCATCTCCCACGGCAACGGCCACAACTACACCTGGTACGACTACCTCGGCCAGCACCTCGCCAGCTACGGCTACATCGTGATGGCGCACGCGAACAACACCGTCCCCGGCATCGAGACCTGCAGCACCACCACCCTGCAGCACACCGACGCCATCCTCGGCCAGCAGGCCGTCATCTCCGGCGGCGTGCTCAACGGGCACATCGACGCCGACACCATCGTCTGGATCGGCCACTCCCGCGGCGGCGAGGGTGTCACCCGCGCCTACGACCGCGTCCGCGACGGCACCTTCGTCCCCGTCAACTACCAGCTCTCCGACATCAAACTCGTCTCCAGCATCGCCCCCACCGACTTCCTCGGCACCAACAACTCCGACCCCCACGAGGCCCGCTACCACCTCATCTACGGCGCCGCCGACGGCGACGTCTGCGGCTGCCCCGACAGCGCCATCGCCCAGTCCTTCATCCTGCTCGACCGTTCCAACGGCGAGCGCAACTCGCACTACATCCACGGCGCCAGCCACAACGACTTCAACTGCTGCGGCTTCGCCGACGGCACCGGCCCCGCCCTGCTCGGCCGCCCCGCCGTGCAGCAGATCGCCAAGATCGAGTACCTCGCGCAGATCAAGCAGGTCATCAACGGCAACATCCCCGCCAAGGACTACCAGTGGCGCCAATGGGAGACCTTCCGTCCCCTGGGCGCGCCCGGTAACGCGGTCGTGCTGCTCGAGTACAAGGAAGCCCCCGCGTTCCCCAACAAGCGCGTCATCGACGACTTCCAGACCAACACCGGCACCAACCTCAACTCCGCCGGCGGGGCCGTCACCACCGACGTGCTCGCCCTGTCGGAGAACGTGATGCGCGACACCGACGCGTCCTTCGCGACCGGCCCCGCGTTCAACGGCTTCACCCGCGCCAACAGCGCGGACACCACCCGCGGCGCCGTCTTCAACTGGACCGTCGGCACCCCCCGCTTCTACACCACCAGCATCCCCGCCGCCCTGCAGAACGTCTCGGGCTTCGACGTGCTCAGCTTCCGCTCCGGTCAGCAGACCCGCCACGCCGACACCGTCGCCCCCCCGCTCGGCCAGCTCAACTACACCGTCACCCTCATCGACGCCGACGGGAACACCTCGGCCGTCAGCACCGGCTGGCAGGGCGGCGCGTTCGAAGAGCTCTACCAGCGCACCGGCTACGGCGCCGGCACCGGCTGGCAGGTCGGCTTCGAGACCGTCCGCATCCCTCTTTCCGCCTTCACCACCAACGGGCGCACGCTCGACCTCACCCGCATCACCGACATCCGCTTCGACTTCGGTCCCGCCTTCGGCAACGACCGCGGCCGCGTCGGCCTCGATGACATCGTGTTCACGACCAAGTAAGCCCAGTCGGCGTTCTCACCCCATCACAAACCATGCACGCCCGGCCACGCCGGGCGATTCAGGAAGGCAAGACCCATGACTCCAATGATCATCCTCGCCGCCGCCGGCATGATCTTCGCCCAAACCGGGCAGCCTGCGGCCCCGGCCGCCAAGCCCGCCGCCCCCGCGCAGCAGGCTCAGCCTCAGCAGCAGGCCAACCCCGTCCCCGCCGTGCCCGCCACCCCGCTCGCGATCAAGAACGTGCTCAGCGTTCGCCAGTTCACGCTCGCCAGCGGCTACCAGTCCGACTGGCGGGCCGAGCGTCCGATCGTCACCTCCGGCACGATCATCGTGCTCGAGGTTGACCCCGCGGCCGTCTACCCCCGCCAGACCGCCCAGCCCGTGCTCTACGTCGGCAACCAGACCGCCGAGCGCATCAACGTCGGCTACCCCTCCGGCAAGGTCGTCGCGATCGTCCCGGGCGACGTCGACCTGGCCACGACCCCCATCTGGTTCGGCGCCCCCGCCCTGCCCGAGCAGGTCGACGCCAACACCATCAAGGTCGAGCGTGACAAGGCCGACAAGGCCGGCATCAAGCCGATCGGCAAGGAGAAGGCCGCGACCGTGACGACCGCGACCAAGCTCAACGTGGCCGACAAGACCACGCTGCTGCGCGACGCGGTCGGCCGGCTCGTCCGCCAGCACGCCCCCGACGAGGCCGAACTCGCCGCGACGCTCGAGGACCAGGCCCCCGAGCAGGGCGGCGGTCAGCCGCAGCGCTAAGCCGCTCAAGACAATCCAGGTTCAACTCCAGCGCCCGGGGACAGCCGTCCCCGGGCGCTGTCCTTTTGTGTTCCATGACGGACTCTGCCGTCCCGCCGGCCGAATCGCGGCGAGGTCACCGCCCCTGCCCTTCCCACGCCCCCAGGTCCGCCCACGCCCGCCCCGGCTCGCGCTGCCACGGGAGCATCGGCCGCGGCCAGGCGCTCCGCACGCCCCGCGGATCCGTCCGCTCGAGCGCCAGCCGCACGGTGCCGTCGGCGTCCACCGCGCCCGGCGGCAGCGGGATCCAGCAGGCCCACCCCGTCGCGGTGCGGCGCACCGTGGCCGCGCCCGCGGCCGAGCCGAGCGAGGCCCAGTCCGTACCGCCCCGCAATCGCGGGTCCTCCACGCTCGCAGTCCCGTCCGCGCTCACCTTGAGCACCAGCGTCGGCGCGCCGAACGGGCCCACCCACAGCCGGACGCTGTCGCGGCGCTGGTCGGTCTCGCCGGTCGAGTCGAGCGCCGCCCCGTCAAGCGTGCCCACGCGGCACTCGACGTAGAGCGTCCAGTCGATATGGGCCGCGGCGCCGGTGCCGTCCACCGCCGGTGCCGCCGAGCCGCGGCTCAGCAGGGCCGCCGTGCTCCACTGCGCATCAACCACCCCCAGTTCGCTCGGCCCGGATTCCGCGGCCCCGGCCGCCGCAACGAACCGCGCGTGCGTCCAGTCACGCACCAGCGGCCCGATCCGCAGCCCCGGCGGGGTCACCGGCGCGGGCGCGGCGTTCACCACCCGCTCGAACGACCGCTCGTTCATCCGCACGTTCAGCACGGTCGACTCGCCGCCCTCGGCACGCGGCACAGGGACCGAGGCCCGGCGCATCGACATCGGCGGCGTGGCACTGAACACCGTTGCGCCGCGCGCCGACGAAGGCTCGATCGCCGCCGGCTCGGTCGTCAGCAGGCGGTTGACCACCCCCAGCGACACGACCGGGCGCAGCGTTCCCGGCTCGCTCGCACCCGCGTCGTCAACGACCCAGGCCAGGGCGCTCGGGCGTGACTGCAACCACGCCGCCGCCGCCGCGCACGCCTGCGCGTCGGTGACCGTGGGATCAAGGACCCCCGCCACCAGGGCCGCGATCTCGGGCGCATCGTCGGTCCACAACGGCGCCACGACCGCGCCGCCGAAGTCGGCGACGCCGGCGCACGTCCACAGCACCCGGCGCGCCAGCGCGGGCGTCACGGCCTCCAGCCGAAGCAGCGCCGCGGTCCAGCGCGAGGTCAGCCGGTCGGCGACGGCGTCGAGCACCGGGTCGTCCCCCGCCTCGGGTGCGTCGACGGTCACGTTCAGGGCCGCGCCGATCAGGTCCGCCCGCCAGCGCGTCACCGGACTCGCCGCGGCGGCGTTGAGCGATCGCTTCAGCCATGGCGACCTCACCCACAGCGGCTTGTCGCCCGCCTCGTAGAACGCCAGCCGCTCGGGCCCCAGGCCGGACCACCACACGATCGGAACCCCCAGCCCGGGAGCGTCCCCGACCCACAGCCGCCGAGCCTCGGACTCCGCCGGCAGGTCCACCAGCACCACCCACTGCCCCGCCTCCGCCAGCGCGGGCGAAGGTTCGGCGTTCGCCGGCGCCCGGTCACCGGGGACGCCGGTCCACTCGCCCCACCCGGCCGCGGCCCCCGGCGACTCGGCGAGCCACGCCCGCACCGGGTCGGTCCAGGCCTTCGCCCGCTCCTGGGCCGACGCGGGCCGGTACGAAACCCACCACAGCCGGCCCGTCAGCCGGGTGCCGTCGTCGAGCCGCACGATCGCCCCGCGTCGCGGCACGAACCCGGGCTCGGGCGCCACGGGCAGAACGAGCGTCCGGCCCGGGCGGGCGACGACGACCGAGTCGGTCGCCTGCACGCGCGCGTCAGCCTGGGTTTCGGGGAGCCCGCCCAAAGCGCCTCCGCGAGGTCGCGACTCACCGGAGTCGTCGGGTCCGGGCTCGCTCGTCGTCCGTGCGGTCGAATCGCAACCGGCGCCCAGGGCGAGCGCGACCAGCAGCGCGAAAGCTGCGCCGGCGGGGCGCCGGTTATCGGAATCTCCCACGCTCGCAATCGCTCGCCGCACGCGCGTCATCCAACTCCCCGATGAACGTGCCACCCACTCCCGCCGAAACCGGTGGCGGGTGGGAGACGGCGGAATCGTTGCCGCGGGGCGGGGAGGGATCGAGCACCCGAGGACGGAGGCAGCCGTGATCAGCAGTGCGCACGCCGGGGAGGTCGAGTTCCGCATGTTCCACCAGGGCGCCGCCCGGGTGGACGTCGTCGGTACGTTCACCGGCTGGCAGGCCAGCCCGGTCCGGATGGAGCGGGGATCGGACGGCTGGTGGAAGGCCCGCGTCGTCGTCGCCCCCGGCGAGCACCTCTTCGCCTACCTCCTCGACGGCCAGAATTACCTGGCGGATTTCGCCGCCCACGGCATCGAACGCGACCGCTTCGGCGGGCTCGTGAGCGTGCTCGCGGTAGAACCCGCGGCCGCGGCGTGACACCCGAACCGGGGGTCTTGCTTCGCCACCAAATCGCAACATGCCCGATGTGCGCACCGTCGGGGTGCGGTAGTCTGGGAACTCCGGGCGATCCACGGAGTTTCTCCCCATGGCCACGACCACCAGCACGATCGAGCCCAAGGTGGGCGAGAACGGCGCGGCACGCGCTGGCGATGCCCACGCGCACGCCCGACGCGAGCGGGCCTTGTCGAGGCTCGTGCGCCAGGTCGGCGGCCGACGCACGGTGTTCGCCGCCACCGCCGGCACGTTCGCGACCGGCCTGTGGCTCGGGCTTTTCACGATCGGTCTGTGCATCCCGACCCAGGCGTACCGCGACCGGCTCATGGCGATCGACCCGATCAAGGCCGGGTCGCCCAGCGTGCCGGAGATCTTCGAGTCCCTCGTGGTCGTCGCGTTCGCGTTCACGCCGACCAATCTGGCCCTGCTGTGCTGTGCGGCGGCCCTGGTCGGGTGCCTGGGCCGCCTGGCAACCACCGACGACGCCGAAGCGCGGGCGCTGCTCGACGCGCACGAGGACGCCAAGGGCACCGAGGCGCCGACGCTCGAACGCGGCGCGGTGACGGTGTCGCCGCTCGCCCCGGCGATCACGGCGATCACCTGGGGCCTGTTCATCTACCTGATCGTGGTCTCCGGCACGGTCGTGGTCACCGGCGACCCGTTCCAGTCGACGTCGCCGGAGCAGTACCTGCGGATGGCGAGCTCGACAAGCCTGCTCGCGTTCGCCGTGGGCTGGCGGCCGCAGTTCATCTCCCAGCTGGTGAGCGGCGTGTGCGGGTCGAAGCTGATCGGGAAAGGCTGAATCGCGCGGTACACTCGCGGCGGGGGCAGGCACACCGCGAGGGACCACGATGACGGAACCTGGGCAGCGGGCGTCGGACGGGGCCGATGCCGAGACGACCGACGTCTCCGACGCGAAGCCAATCGCGGAGGACGTGGGCGCCAGAATCGGGCCGTACAAGCTGCTGCAGCGCATCGGCGAAGGCGGCTTCGGCACCGTGTTCCTCGCCGAGCAGACGGCGCCGGTGCGCCGGCGCGTCGCGCTCAAGGTCGTCAAGCTCGGGATGGACACCCGCCAGGTCGTCGCGCGCTTCGAAGCCGAGCGCCAGGCCCTCGCGCTCATGGACCATCCGCACATCGCCAAGGTGCTCGACGCCGGGGCGACGCCGAGCGGACGGCCCTTTTTCGTCATGGAGTACGTCGTCGGCGACCCGATCACGGCGTTCGCCGACTCGCACCGCCTCACCGTGAACGACCGGCTCGGGCTCTTCGGGCAAGTGTGCTCGGCCGTGCAGCACGCGCACACGAAGGGGATCATCCACCGAGACCTCAAGCCCGCGAACATCCTTGTGAACATGGTCGACGGCGCACCGTTCGCCAACGTGATCGACTTCGGGATTGCCAAGGCCGCCGCGCAATCGCTCACCGAGCGCACGCTCTTCACGATGCACGGCCAGCTCATCGGCACGCCCGAGTACATGAGCCCCGAGCAGGCCGAGGGCTCCCCGGACATCGACACGCGAACGGACGTCTACGCGCTCGGGGTCGTGCTCTACGAGCTGCTCACCGGATTGACGCCGTTCGACGCTCGGCGCCTCCGCGGCGCGGCGTTTGCCGAGCTCATCCGCATCATCCGCGACGAGGACCCGCCGAGCCCCAGCGCGCGCCTGTCGCGCTCGCTCGATGCGCTCGCGAAGCACGCCGCGGCCCGCGGGGTCGGGCCCGCACGCCTGGGCGCGATGGTTCGCGGCGAGCTCGACTGGATCGTGATGAAGGCGCTGGACAAGGACCGCTCGCGCCGGTACGAGACCGCCGCCGCACTGGGGGACGACGTTCGCCGCCACCTCACGGGCGATCCGGTGGACGCGGCCCCGGCGAGCACGATGTACCGGGTACGGAAGTTCGTGCGCCGGCACCGGGCCGGGGTGACCGCCGGCGCCGTGATCGCGGGGATGCTGCTGCTGGGAATCGGCGGGACAAGCTGGGGGCTGTGGAAAGCGAAGCGCAGCAACGAGCGACTGCGTCTGCTGCACCTCGCGGCGAACGAAGCGGCCGAGCGCATCGCCGGCGCGGTCCCCGAGCGGTTCTGGATGGGCGGCCCCACGTCAGGAACCGACAAGGAGCCGGTGCTCGATGATCTGGGTCGCCCGCGGGGCACGATCGTGTACCAGTGGATCACCGACGCCGACCGCAATCGTCGGATCACATTCCAGGAGCTCGACGCCCAGGGCCGCCCGGCGGACAACGGCCTGCTCGTCGAATTCATCAGCCGCCACACGACGGCTCTTTTCAGAGCGTTCGAAGACGAGATCGACCGGCTCAAGGCCCAGGTCGCGGAGCCCCGCCCCGCCCCGATCGCCGCCGTGAAGGCGGCGCGATTTCTGCCGGAAATGTGGGGCGAGCCCGCGCGCAGGGCCGGCGTCGCGTGCCAGGACGGCGCGCTCCCTACGAGCGTGCCGGGAGGCACGCTGTGGACGTTCAGCGACACGTTCCTGGGCACCCGCGCCGAAGATGGCACGCCGAAGGTCACCGGTGCGCTTTCGAACACGATGGCGTTCCTCCCCACGGACGCGACGGGCTGGCCGCCGCGTCTGGAGTACCTCGCGGCGGGCGCCGGCGGTCAGGCGACGGCGCCGCTCTCCGTGCGCTCGGACGAAGATCCCAAGACGCGCCGGCTGTGGCCGCTCGCGGGTGTGTGGCTTGAGAACGCGGGCGCCGGTGTCGGCGCCACGGCCGGGCGCGCGTACATGTTCTACGGGCTCGTCGAGGTGACGGGGTCCGGGCCGTGGGGGTTCAAGAGCGCCGGGACCGGTCTGGCACGTGCCGATGCGCCGTTCGGGGCGTACGAGCGGCTGCCGCAGCCGGCGGGCGGGTGGCCGATCGACCCATCGTCGCTCGTGCGCCGGGATGGATACCTGTACCTCTTCGCGCCGCGCCGGTTCAAGGGCGAGCAGGACGTGTCGAGCGGGCTGCTCGTGGCCCGCGTGCCGGAGCGGGCGATCGAAGATCCGGCGAGTTACGAGTTCTTCGCGGGGATGGACGCCTCCGGAGGCGGTGTCTCGCCGCGCTGGACCCGACGCGTCGAGGATGCCGCACCCGCCGCGGAAAGCGTGTGGGGCCAGGCGAGCGTGGCGTGGAGCGGATACCTGGGCGCGTATGTGCTGGCGACGGCGAGCAACATCTTCCGGCACGACCAGATCCAGATCCGTTCGGGGCCGACGGCGTGGGGCCCGTGGACGCCGGTGGGGACGAACGAGGGGTACGTCAAGGTGCCGGAGCGCCCGGGAGAAGAGACGCAGCTGATTTACTGCGCGATGCTGCACCCGGAACTCGATGAGCAGGACGGACGGGTCATCACGCTGACGTTCTGCCGAATGCTCAAACGCGAGTGGGCGCTGACGAACCCCGAAGGGGTGCGCATCGAGCTCGAGCTCAGCAGATAGACGCCGCCGCGGCGGCCTTCCGCCGCTCGCGCCCGCGGATGATGAGCACCGCGATCACGCACCCCGCGAGGTTCGACACCAGGTCCCACCCGGTGTTGTCGTAGCCGCCCACGTTGGTGTCGGGGAAGATGACCGTCGCGATGAACTCGATGACCTCGTTCATCGCGCCCAGGCCCATCCCGACCAGCACGATGGCCAGGCCCAGGCCAAACCCCACCCGCGGCGGGCCCGACGCCCCCGCCGTGCGATACGTCGCCCGCAGGCCGGTCCACGCCGTCAGCGTGGCGACCATGAACCCCAGGCAGTGCACGACCTGGTCGTACTTGGGGAGCCACGGGGCAACCCGCAGGTTGTAGAGCGTGTGCGGGCGTCCGGGCTCGGCGAGCGACTCGGGGATCGGCATCGTCCCCCCGACCAGGTGCGCCACGGTCCACCCCGTGAGCAGCCACAGCAGGATGGTCGGAACGCCGACCTTGCGGTCCAGCGCCGCGACGCCGAGGATGAAGACAACCATCCACGCGGAGTAGTACACGAACTCGAGGTTGCCGGTGACGATCGAATAGCCGCACGCGCTGAGGGTGAAGAGCACGGCGATGGCGGCGGGCACGAGTCGGGCGGGGGCGAAGTTGCTGGGACGGGCGACGGCTTCAGCCATGGGCGGAGTGTACAGGTTCGCGCCGGATCGCCGGGCGGAGACGCGCCGAACGTGCGGCATCTTGCCACCGGCTTTCAACTGCGCTGCCGTCAGGGCCCGGACCGCGGCAAAATCGGCGTCCCCGCGGCATCCGCCGCTAAACTCCCGCGTATCGACCCCTGTTCCCTGCTCGTGGGAACATCTCGTTCGTGGGGACACTCGCCATGGAAAGCCCTTGCCTGTTCGAGGCTCTGGAATCGCGCCGCGTCTTCGCGGCGTTCCCGGTCGTCAACCTCAACGACGCCGGGCCGGGATCGCTCCGCCAGGCCGTCATCGACGCCAACGAGGCCCCCGGCCCCGACTCGGTCACCTTCAGCGTTGCCGGGACGATCACGTTCACGTCCGCCGTCATCGTCGACGGCGACCTCACCATCGACGGACCCGGCAAGGACCAGCTCACGCTCAGCGGGGGCGGCGCGGCCCCGATCTTCGTCATCGGCCCGCGTGAAGCCTCGGTGCTCATCCGCGACCTGACGATCGCCGACAGCATGGACGCGGCGAGCGCCGTGCTCAACATCTCCTCGCTCACGCTCGTCAACATCGACTTCCTCAACGGACACGCCCACACGGCCGCGGCCATTCTCAACACCGGGCCGCTCTCGATCAGCCGCTGCATCTTCTCGGGGAACACGACCGACCAGTCCGGGGCCGCCGTGCTCGCGAGCTTCGCCGCGGACGTGCACATCGAAAACTCGGTCTTCAGCGACAACTCCGCGAGCGGGCGGAACGCCGCCGGAGCCGTGTTCATTGACGGCGGCGAGCTCACCGTCATTCGCTCGACCTTCTCGAACAACTACACGACGACCCCCGGCGAAGGCGGCGGGGCGATCGTCAGCAGAACGAACGCGACGATCGTAGATTCCACCTTCGCCAGCAACGGCGCGGACCGGGGCGGCGCCATCTACGCCTCCGGCGAACTCACCGTCACCGGCTCCACGTTCACCGACAACTCCGCGATGCTGGGCGGCGCGATCGCCACCCGCGGCACCGGCGGCGCGTTCGCCCTGATCAACAGCACGATCTCGGCCAACACCGGCACGGTCCTGGGCGGCGGCGTGTACATCTCGGCCGGGAACTCGTTCGCCATCGACAACAGCACGATCGTCTCGAACATCAGCGGCGTCGAAGGCGGGGGCATCCTCAACCAGGGCTCGTGCACCCTGCGCAGCACGGTCGTCGCCCGCAACACGGCGACCAGCGGCGACGACGTCGGCGGGTCCACGCCGCTCGCGTCCGGCTCCACGAGCAACCTCATCGGCGACGCCGCCAGCGCCGGCGGCCTGGTCGACGGCGTCGCCGGCAACATCGTCGGTGTCGACCCCCTGTTGGACGACCTCGCCGACCACGGCGGCCCGACCCTCACCCACGCACCGCTCGCGGGCAGTCCCCTCATCGACGCCGGCGCTAACCCGCGCACCCTCGCGTTCGACCAGCGCGGCCCCGGCTTCCCACGCGAACTCGTCGCAACCGACATCGGCGCGGTCGAATCCGGAACCGCTGGCGGCGGTGGCGGTGGCGGTGGCGGTGGCGGTGGCGGTGGCGGTGGCGGCGGTGGCGGTGGCGGTGGCGGTGGCGGCGGCGGCGGCGGTGGCGGTGGCGGCGGCGGCGGTGGCGACAGCCCGGTGTTCGGACGCATCGACACCTTCACCCTCTCGGTCCCGATGTTCCAACGCGGCGATCGCGTCGAACTCACCACGACCCTCGCGCCCGAGCACCGCGACCAGGTGCTGCGCGTCGATTACTTCCTCGACCGCGACAGCGACGGCGTCGCCGACTCCACCGAGTTCCTCGGCTCCGCCCCACACTCCACCGACGCCCCGCTCACCTTCGAGTTCGACGACACCCTCGGCCTGACGCTGGGCAACGCGCGCTTCATCGCGGTTGCCGTGCAGCTCAGCCGCGCCCGCAGCCCGTCGGTCAGCGCCCTGGCCACCGTCCGCAACGCCCCGCCGACCATCGCGGCCCTCGCCCCCTCGGCCCCCGAATTCGTCCAAGGCGACCGCGGCTTCACGCTCCGGGCCACCGACGCCGCCGACATCGACGGCTGGATCCGGCGCGTCGCCTTCTACGCCGACCTCGACGCCGACGGCGTCGGCGACCCCACCGAGGAACTCGGCGTCGACGCCGACGCCGACGACGGCTTCTCGCTCACCCTCACCCCCGAGCAGTCGCTGAACCTCCCGCTCGGATCGCTCCCTTTCCTGTCGATCGCCTTCGACAGCAGCGGCGGCGTATCGTCCGCCGCGGCCGTGACCACGCGGGTCGTCTTCTCCACCGCGGCGGGCACGGGACGCCAGGTCGCCGGCACCACCGACGCCGACCGCGCCGCCGCGGCCACTACGCTCTCGCGCAACGGGCACGTCCTGGTCTTCCAGCAGGGCTGGGTCGTCGCGGACCTGCACATGGCGACCGGCGCCCCGAACGCCATCGGCGACCCGGTAATCTGGACCGACCCCACCGACGGCCTGGTCTACGTCGCCGCCCCGACCGAAGGCGGCCTGCGGCTCTTCGCCCGCACCGCCGCCGGCGCGTGGTCAGTGCGGAACCTGAACGCCGAGACCGCATCCGCACAGGCCCCCACGCACGGGCTCACCGTGCTCTCGTCCGTCCGCGGGATCGTGCTCATCGCCGGCCTCACCGACGCGGGCCGGCTCGTGGCCTTCGAACAGACCTTCGCCCGCGCCGGCGCCCCGCCGACGTTCGGTTTCCGTGACGTCTCGGCCGATCTCGACTCGCAGGGAATGCCGACGCCGCGGCTCGACTCGCTCATCAGTTACGTCCCCGTGTGGGACTCCTGGCACCTCGCGGGCATCGACGCCGACGGGCGCGTGCAGTCGGTGTGGATCAACCGCACCGTCGACGGCTTCACGAAGTGGCGCGTCGATGACCTCTCGGCCACCACCGGCGCACCCGCGATGACCGGCCAGCTCGCCGTCACGCTCACGTCCTGGGGCGGCATCAACCTCACCGGCCTGGACGACGCCGGCAACCTGTTCACGACGTGGTGGGTGCCCCAGTTCGGCGGCGACTGGCGCGTGAACAACCTCACCGAACAGTTCGACGGCGCCCGCTTCACCGGCGGCAACGTCAGCGGCTACACCACGCCGTGGGGCGGCCTCAATTACGTCGGCATCGACCAGGCGGGCAAAGTCACGGTCTACTGGTGGGCCCCCGCGGCCGCCGACTGGAGCGTCGCCCCGCTTATGCCCGACCAGGGCTCCGACGCCGCGCCCGACGCCGCCGAACTCACCGGCCGGCTCACCAGTTCATCCTCAACCACCGGCACGCTCAACGTCTACGGCACCGCCGAGGACGGCGACGTCGTCCGCCTCTCCTGGCAGCCCGACGCGGGCGCAGGGTGGACGGCGGAGAACCTCACCGAGGCCGCGGAACGGCTCTAAGTCAGGGTCGTGGCGGCAACGCCCAACGAGCCGACGCGCAAGCGAGGGTTGTCATTCGCGATACGCCGATAGTGTCGCAGGACCTGAGTCCGCGAAAGTCCGGATCGGCCCGCGATCCCACCGGCCCCCAAACGAGCCCTGAGCGCGAGCTCAGGGTGAACCCTCCCCCGCGGTCACGCGCCGGTGACTACCGCGAACCTGCGATCGCGCACTCCTCCGGGACTCGCAACGCCGCGGGTCGTGATGGCTCCCCGCTAACCCCCGCCCCCTACCATTCCCCATGCCGTACTACACCAAACTCGGCCTCCTCCCCCAGAAGCGTCACGTGCAGTTCCGCCGCCCCGACGGCGTGCTGTACTCCGAAGAACTCTTCGGCACCGAAGGCTTCAGCGGGCCCAGCTCCACCATGTACCACATCCACCCGCCCACGCAGGTCGCGGGCTGGAAGAAGCTTTATTCCACCAAGGTCGAGTACGTCGAGCAGGACGTCATGCGCATGCGCCACGTCAAGAGCGCGCCCCTGAAGCCCAAGGGCGACTTCGTCACCGGGCGAGTCGTGCTCTTCGGCAACGCCGACTGCGAGATGGCCGTCATCAACCCCGCCGAGCAGATGGTCACCGGCGACCGGCCGTACCACTTCAAGAACGCCCAGGGCGACGAGTGCCACTTCATCCACTTCGGCTCCGGCGTGTGCCACACCATGATGGGCACCCTCCGCTTCGGCCCCAAGGACTACCTCGTCATCCCCAAGGGCGTCATCTACACCGTCATCTGGGACAAGCGCCAGAACGGGCCCGACGGCAAGCCCGCCGACAACGGCCCGCCCATCGCTGACATGCCCTACGGCAAGGTCCTGCTCATCGAGACCACCAACGGCTCGCACCTGGGCCCGCCCAAGCGCTACGTCTCCAAGGACCACGGCCAGTTCCTCGAGCATTCCCCCTACTGCGAGCGCGACCTGCGCCTCCCCGAACTGCCCCTCACCTTTGACGAGCGCGGCGACTTCCCCGTCCGCATCAAGGCCCGCGACCTCGTCCACGAGTACATCTACCACTACCACCCGCTCGACATCGTCGGCTGGGACGGCTGCTACTACCCCTACATCTTCAACATCGACGACTTCGCCCCCATCACCGGCAAGCTCCACATGCCCCCGCCCATCCACCAGACCTTCGAAGCCCACAACTTCGTGATCTGCTCCTTCTGCCCGCGCATGCTCGACTACCACCCCCAGTCGATCAAGGTGCCGTACAACCACTCCAACCTCGACTCCGACGAGGTCCTCTACTACGTCGAAGGCAACTTCGGCAGCCGCAAGGGCATCGAGGTCGGCAGCCTCACCGCCCACCCGCAGGGCATCCCCCACGGCCCGCACCCCGGCACCATCGAGGCCTCGCTCACCGCCACGCACACCGCCGAACTCGCCGTCATGTGCGACACCTTCCGCCCCCTGCACCCCACGCAGGCGGCTCTGGACCTCGACGACACCAAGTACCCCGCCAGTTGGGAGGGCGAGCACTTCCCCGGTCTCTCCAGCGGCAAGATGCACCTCAACGGCGTCACCGTCCCCCCCGCCAGCGCCGCCGCCTTCCCCAACGAGGTCGGCCCCGTCCCCGTCATCAAGGCGGACGTCGCCCAGACCATCCAGCCCGCCCCGCACACCACCGGCGGCAACGGCAAGTCGGGCGGCACCGCCGGCGCAACCGCCAACGTCTGGGCCCCGTGATCCGGCCCGCGCTCTACCCGATCGCCCGCCCCGCCCGCCGCGCCCACCAGGCGCCCGCGGCCGCCCGAGCCGCTTCGTCCAGGTCCAGGCACTCAGGAACCGACTCCGCCGCCAGCCCGCCACCACGCTCGCACACGCGCCGAACGGCCTCCGCCGCGGCGTCAAACCTCGGACCGTCCTCCGGCGCCGGCAGCGCGAGCACCTGTTTCGCGCTCAACTTGATCGCATCCACGCTCATCCCCGCGCCCGCGTGCCGCGTGAACGCCACCAGCGTCGCCGCCGGCGCCGCCAGCGCCGCCGCGACGTGCCACAGCCGGGCCGGGTCTTTCGGCGTCACCGTGATCACCGGCACGCACGCCAGCAGGACCCCCTCGGGATCGGGCAACACCTCGAGCACCCGCGTCTGCGTGGCGATCAGCACTTTCGGCACCAGCCGCGCCCGGGCCCAGGCCCGCATCATGACCGCCGTCGCGTCGCCGGCCTCTGCCCGGGCGTCCAGCGCGTCCAGGTCAAGACGCGGGTGCAGCCATGCACGCTTGAGGATCCGCGTCGGCGCCCGCCCCCACAGCGACGCGAGCGGCGCAATCAACCCGCTGGTGATCAGCCGCGGGCGACGCGGATGGTCCTCGGCCGAATCGACGATGAACCCGTCAAGCCCGTAGTACTGATCGCGAAAGTCGGCGGTCGCCTCGGCCAGGTCAGCAAGCGTCCGGCGACTCCTGAGCATGACCCGCGGCGCACCGGCCGCGTCCGCCACCAGGTGCGACCAGCTCGGGTGCGCAGCAAGCTCGTCGGCATCAACACGCAGGTCGTTCAGCGCCGCGAACGCCGGCCCCGCGGCCCGGCGCAGCGGGCCCGACCGCAGGCCCATCGCGACCACGACCGCGCACGTCGACACCGTCGCGCCCGCGAAGCTCGCCGCGTCGCGCCCGGCCGGCTGCGTGCGGGCCGCGCGATCCCCCGGCGCGCTGTGCGCGGGCGACGACACCCACAGGGCCGTGGGCGCCCCGGCCCGCACCAGGGCGCGGCGCACGTCCCCAGCGTGCTCGACCGCCAGCATCGAGCGCGGCAGCACCAGGCCGATCACGCCGTCGCTCGCGACCAGTTCGAGCGCGAGCATCACGAACGCCGCCGCCGCGTCCGCGTACCCCCGCACCGCGCCGCCAAAGCGGGCCCGCAGCAGCGAGCGAGCCCCGGCGCCCGCGGCGGTCGCCGATCGCAACTGGTTGAGAAAGGGCGGGTTGCCGACGATCACGTCGAACCCGGCCGCGCGGCGCACACCCGTTGCCGGCCCCGGGCGCACGACGTCCGCGAAGTCGACTCCCCAGTGCACCGGCCCGGGGACCAACGTCTGCACCCCGCGCCCGCGATGATCCCGGCACCACGCATCGGCGCGTGAGCGGGCGTCCGCACCGTCCCCGCTCGCGCACGCGGGCGCACCGAGCAGGGCATCGCCAACGCGGATGTGCTGATCGAGCGCCCGCACGGCGGCTGCGTCATGCCCGGCGAGCGCGGCCAGCGCGTCCCGGCACAGGTCGACCGCGACATCGTCGATGTCGACGCCGCGAAGGCAGCGTGAGACCACGTCGGCCATCGCGGCGTCGCGCTGCGCGCGGGTCGGCGTGGCGCCCCGTGCCCGGTCCGCCGCGAGCGCTTCGGCGAGGCGCCCGGCACTCGCCACAAGGAACCGGCCCGAGCCGCACGCGGGATCGCACACGCGCAGGCTGAGCACGGCGTCCGGTTCGCCCCGCCCGCGCGAACGTGCCCGAGCGATCGCCGGCTCGAGCGTGCGGTCCAGGAGCCACCGCACCAGGGCCGGGGGCGTGTAGAACGCCCCGGCCCGGGTGCGGCGCCCGCTCCGCGCGGGGGCCGGTGCGAACGCGGCCGCGCCGCCCGCGGGCGCGTCGTTGCCGGAAGGCGCGCCGTACGCGAGCACCTGCTCGTACACCTCGTCCAGACCGGCTGCCTCGGCGGTCCGCGCGTTTGCGCGTCTCGCGGCGGCAAGCTCGCCCCGAACCCAGGCCCGGACCGCGTCACGGAACGAGCATCCGGCCCCCTCGTCGAGCCCCCCTGGGTCGCTGCGATCGTCCCGGGGCGCGGCGGCTCCAGCCAGCGCGGCGATCGCGTCGAGTGCGGAGCGAACTCGGGCGTCCGGAACGGCTCGTGGCACGCCGGATGGTTGGCGAGCCGCGGCCGAGCCGGCCGCACGCCGGCCACCGCCCGTCCTTATGCCAACAAACCAAACAAACTTCACACAGAAGGGGCTTGCGAACGCGTGGTTTCCTGATAGACTCCGAACATGCACACCATGCCCCCCACCGAAACGGACCGCGTTGCTTCCCGCCTCGTCGACCTGTGCCGCAAGGGCCAGTACATGGACGCCATGCGCGACCTGTACGGGGACAACTGCCGGCACGTGGAGGCGATGGTGATGCCCGGGTGCGAAGACAAGGCGGTTGTCGAGGGCAAGGCGGCCCTGCTCAAGATGGGCGAGCAGTGGGGCAAGACGACGACGGTGCACAGCTCGACCGTGAGCAACCCGCGCGTCAACAACGACCAGTTCATCGTAGAGATGGCGATCGACTGCACGTCGAGCGAGGGACCGATGGCGGGCCAGCGCATGCAGATGAGCGAGTACTGCCTGTACACCGTGAAGAACGGCAAGATCACCGAGGCCAAGTTCTTCTACGGGCACAACGCCTGATTCACCGTCCCCTGGCGGGCAACCTCCCGAACCGAAGCGGTCGACGATCACCTCGCCGGCCGTGCGGGCGTGCCCGCCGCGTGATTGAGCACATCGAACCCGCTGCCCTGAAGAGGAGACGCCCCGTGAACCCGACCATGCCAGCCACCGAAACCGACCGCGTCGGCCGCCGCCTTGTGGAACTCATGCGTGCAGGCAAGAGCACCGACGCGATCCGCGAGCTGTACGCCGACAACGCCCGGCACGTCGAGCCGATGGAGATGCCCGGGGGACCCTACAAGCGGATCACCGAGGGCAAGGCCGCGCTGCTCGCCAAGGCTGACGATTTCGACAAGAATGTCGAGGTCCACGACGCCCACTGCAGCGACCCGCAGAGCAACGGCGACCAGTTCATCTGCCAGATGGGCCTGGACTGCACCGCCCGCGAGGGCCCTATGGCCGGCCAGCGCATGAAGATGAACGAGTTCGCTCAGTACACCGTCAAGGACGGCAAGATCGCCGAAGCCAAGTTCTTCTACGGGTGCGGGGCCTGAGCGACGCTGCTCGCCAGCCTGCGCCGGCGTCGAGCCAACGCAGGCCCCGAGCCTGAACCCAACCCCGTTGGGCGTGCACGCCCGGGGATTTCACCGAGCGTGCACGCCCGAGATGTGGCTGACCACTCGGCGCCGGCGATGGCTTACCCGCACCCGCGGGCCAGGTCCACGAACCAGTCGTTGATGAAGTCCGAAACGTCGGTCGAGTTTGACACGCCGTCGCGGTTCCAGTCGGCCGTGAGCGTGCCGGCGACCTGGTCCTCCATCCACAGGTTGATGAACTCCGACACGTCGGTCGAGTTCACCACGCCGTTGCGGTCCACGTCGGCGCGGCACACCAACACGATCAGCCGCACGCGCGAGGGGTCCTTGGGGACGATCAGGCCGGTCACCGTCACCGTACGGTCCTCGGCCGCGATCGAAGTCCCTGACTGCACGACCTGCGCGCTGGCGATGTCCAGAGCGCGCCAGGCGATCAGCGTCCCGGACTCCGGGTTGAACGCGGACGTCTTGCGCGGGGTGAGGTCGGTTGTGATCGACGTCACCGACGCCGGTGCGTTGTCAATCGACACCGCCGACAGACCCGTGACGAACAGCGTGCACGCCCAGCGCCCCGGCTCGTCGACGATCGTGCCGGTGTCCCACTCGAAGTAGCCTTCCCAGGTTCCCCACGGGTCGCCGAGGTTCGGATCACCCGGGCCCGGATCCGGCTGGCGTCCGGCGACCGCCGTGTCATGATCGCTGTTGAAGAAGCCGGGATACGACTGGTTCGCCCGGTAGGTGTCGACGAGGTACTGCCCCGCGCAACGGCGGGAACGCACCGGGGCGACCCACTGGCCGATATCGGGCTCGGGCGGGAAGGGCTCGTCGGTGTTCCACTTCTCAACGCCGTGCTCGCGCTCGTCCCACGCGAACACGATGCCCATGTGCGAGTCGTGCACGGCGTCGACCGCGGCCCGCATGTCGGAGGTCCACGCCGCGGCGTTCTCGGTGTCACGCTTGCCCAGGTACAGACGCGTGAACGGGAAGTCGCGGCTGGAGGGCGAGAGGCGGGTCGTGGTGGTGAACACGTCGGTGACGCCGAGGGTTTCGCCGGGCTTGCCGCCGGGCAGGGGGAGGTTGGTCGGGAGGTTCTGGTCGTTGGTGCCGCGCAGGAAGTTCTCGCTGCCGCCGGTGCCGGGCTGCAGGCTGATCGCCGGCGTGTACAGCACCGCGGCGCAGAACCGTTCGGGCGCGAGGCGCGTCAGGTGCGACGTTCCCCGCCCGCCGCCGCTGTGACCGATCATGGCGACGCGCTGCGGGTCAACTGCGTAGGGGGACGTCGGCCCGAGCAGCCAGTCGAGGATCCACAGCACGCGGCGCTGCGTGAAGTTCACGACGACCGTTCCGTCCGGGGGGGCCGTTCGCGGCGCGGAATCGAACGGGTCGACGCTCGGCGTATAGCCGAACCACGACGTGTTGACGCGCTCGAGCGTTGCCTCGACGCGGGCGTAGAACGAGTCGTCCGGGGTCACGACGATTCCGTCGTCGAGTGGCAGTTGCAGGTTGGCTCGGGCCGGGATGCCCGGGCGAAAGAGCTGGTACTCCCCGCCTCCGCCGTGGTGCGCGAACAGGCACGACAGCGGCCCGGCCGGCACGCCGCCGAGCGGCTCGGTGATGGTAAAGACGTGCGGCACGCCGTTCTTGGTCGGGCCGGCGAGCACGGGCACATCCGGCCGCGCATCGTTGTAGTCGTCGCGCCCGTCGGCCCAAATGACGTACGCGGTGAACGGGTAGCCGCCCGGGGTGGCGCCTGCGAACTGCGGGTGCGGCCGGACCGGCTCGTTCACCGGGTCGTAGTTGAACGCGGCCGAGGCGCTGTTGCCGGCGTTCACGGCGGTGCTGCCCGTGTCAACCACGGCGAAGAACAGAGCCCCAGCGGCGTGCGGGGTGTACACGAACACGCCTTCGTCGGCCGCCAGGCGGTAGGTGCCGCCGGCGGGAGTCGGGATCAGCAGGCGCGCGCCCGCGACCAGCTCGCGCAGCCGGGCGCCGGTGTACTCAGGCGGGAACATGCGGCCGACCTGGTCCATGTTCGCCACGTTGATCTGGGCCGCCGCTGACGCGTAGATTTCGACGGTGTCGGTCGGCAGCGCCGGCGGCGCGGGCAATTGCCAGACAACGAACACCTGGCCCTGGGCGTACCAGGCGCGGACGTTGAACGGCTGGGCGGACGCAAGGCTGGGTGCGAGCAGGGCCACGAACGTCGCCATGACAGCGCGGATGAGCATCCTCTCTCTCCTCAACGTGGGCGTGCGGGCGCGACGGGGAATCGCTCTCAAGACCATTGCGGCTGCGCCGGGGCTATTGCGGCGCACCCACATGAAGATTGTGCGGGGGCGCGGCGGAGCGGCACCGAACACCGGGCGCAAAGAGAAAGCGGGCGTCGCGAAGGTCGCGACGCCCGCCGGAGGGAGAGAGACCTGGAGACGAGCCCGCCCGTGTGTGCGGGAACAGGCTCGGGTCAGGGGTCGATCAGCCGCCCTGGGCCTTGCGGTACGCGGCCTCGGCGGCGCGCCGGGCGGCGACGCCCGGGTCGGCGTTGATGGTGGCCTCGAGGGCGCTGATGAAATCGTCCTCGAGGGGGTTGCCCTGCCAGCGCACCGTACCGTCGCTGGAGAAGATCACGCAGTGCGGGATGCCCTGGACCGCGAAGGCGCCGTTGAGCGTGCGCTTCTCGTCGGTCGCCATGGCGTACGCGTGCTTGTTGCCGCTGGCGAGGAAGGAGGTGACCTTCGAGGCGGGCTCGTCGGACAGGCCGATGATGACCAGGTCAGCGCGGAGGCGCTTCTGGGCCTCGTCGAGCTTGGGCATGGCCCGCTTGCAGGGCCCGCACCAGGTCGCCCAGAAGTCGATGACCACCACGCGGCCGTCGGTGTTGGGCTTCTCGCTCAGCCAGGTCTCGTTGCCCCACTTGCCGGGGTTGGCCTGGCCCTGGAAGTCGCGGGCGCTGAGGCTGTCGGCGTTCTTCTCGGGCCACTTGGCCTTCGCGAACGCGTCGGCGGCGGGCATCTCGAACGGCACGTTGAGCACTTCGCCCGGCTTGATCGTCGCCGAAACCGGCTTGCTCTTCATCGCCTCTTCCTTGGCCTTGGCGACGGCATCCTTGGCCTTCACCGGCACATTGGCCGCGGCCTCGGCGGTCTCGCCGGCGACGATCCCGACCGCCTTCTCGACGTCGCTGTTGGCGACGTCGGCGAAGCGCATGTTGCCGGCGCGGTCGATCACGTAAAAGTCGGGGTCCTGGTCGACCTTCATCGCGTCACGCACGGCGTTGCCGGAGTCGTGCGCGGTCGCGAAGGTCAGCTTGCGCTCGGTGGCCATCTTCTGGCCCTGGTCCCAGCCGCGGTCGTGGTGCAGGCCGATGACGACCAGCCCGTCCTTGGCGTACTTGTCGCTGAGCTGCTGGGCCTGGGTCAGCGCGGCGTGGCTGAGCTTGTACCAGCTCGACCAGGTCACCACGAGCACGGGCTTGCCCTTGACGGCCTCGGCGGTCACGGGCGTGCCGGCCCATTCCTTGAGTCCGGTGATGGCCGCGAGCGGGGCCGGCGCGAGCTCCATCGCGTTCAGCTGCGTGCGACGCGCGCCCTCACCGCCCTCGCGGGCGACGTCATCAACGAGCATCGCGACGGCGGGAAGGCCGGCGCAGATGGCGGCGGCGACGGGCAGGGCCTTGAGCAACGTGCTGGTCTTCATGGTCTCTCCAAAGCGACGGGCCACGGGGGTTGGATGCATGACGCGTGGCATGCGGATGGGAACGTGCCGGAACCGGCGGCGGGACTTCCGCTGGAATTCAGTCTACCTGATAACCGTTCTCCGGTGCCAGTACCGATCGGACATTCCGACGTTCCACGCTTAGACGTTAGAACAGGCTTCGGGGTTCCCATCCAAACCGGCCGACTCCGCTTCTTCCCCCGCGCCGCTCACTCGTTTATCGGACGAACCATCGCCGACAGCGCCACCGCGCACGCCGTCGCGGCGTTCAGCGAATCCACCCCCGACGCCATGGGGATACGGACAACTTCGTCCGCCATCGCGAGCGTCCGGTCGGCCAGTCCCGGGCCTTCGGCCCCGACAATCAGGCACACCTTTCCCGCCCGCGGCCCCTGGCCGGGGTCCAGGTCCTTCGCGCCCTCGCGCACCCCCAGAGCGATCACCCGATATCCCGCCCCGCGCAGCGCGGCGATCGCCCCGGGCCAAGGGGCGATCCGGGCGAACGGCACCGTCAGGGCGTGCCCCACGGAAACGCGCAAGCTCTTGCGGTACAAGGGGTCAGCGCAGCGCGGCGAGAGCAGCACGGCGCTGTGGGCCGGGCCGGCGAGGGCGGCGAGGTTGCGGAAGATCGAACCCACGTTGTCATGGTTCGACAAGTCCTCCATGACCACCAGCACCCGGGCCGACCGGACGGCGTTGGGGAGCTGCTCGGGCTCGAGCACCACCGGGGCCGGCCGGGCGCCCAAGGCGAGGACGCCCCGGTGGATGTTGAACCCGACGATCGAGTTCACCAGCGCCTGCGGGGCCGCGTACACGGGGACGTGCTCGGGGAGGGCCGCGAGGGCGTCGCGCATGGTCTTGACCCGCGTCGGCGTCACGAGCACCGAGTGGACGGCGTACCGCGACGCCAGGAGCCGGCGCACGACGAGTTCCCCCTCGGCGATGAACAGGCCGCCGGGGTGGAGCGGGTCGGCGCGCTGGTGGAGCTCGGCGTCGCGCAGGTTCGCGTACGGCGCGAGGCGAGGGTCGGCGAGATCGGTGATGGAGACGGGCACGGGATTGCTGCAGGTCGAGGGCGGGGCGGGGCGGGGCGGGGAGGCCGAGCGTCGGCAAGGCGGAGGGGAGAGATTGGCAACGGGCTGATAGTCTTAGGGCATGAAGAGCATCTTTACGGCGTCTCGGGTGATCGTGGCCGCGGCGTTGATTTCGGCGGCCGGGGGTTGGCTGACCGGGTGTGACCAGCAGTCGGCCCCGCCCGCGGGCGGTGGCGGCGGTGGTGGTGGTGGTGGCGGCGGCACGGGATCGGGTGATCCGACGACGACCTCCGGCACCGCGGGCACCAGCGATCCCTCGGGCCCGGCGGGGCAGGTGTCACACCGGCCCAAGAGCACGCTGGGCAAGGCCGCGGACTCGGCCCGTCAGCAGCGCCAGGCGATCATGGACCGCCAGGCGGAGGCGTCGGCGGCGGCGAGCGAGATCAGCGGTGAGGGGCAGGCACTGGAGTTCAACGGCGTGAAGTTCGTGGCGCCGGCGGGGTGGCAGAAGCTGCCGGCGAGCGGCATGCGTGCCGCGGAACTGAAGGCGATTGCGCCGGACATGGAGCCCGAAACCGGCACGTGCTCGATCGTGGTGTTCACGTTCAAGCCGGGGGAGGGGGGGAACACGCAGATGAACATCGACCGGTGGAAGAAGCAGTTCCAGGTCGACGGCGGCGGCGCGGCCGAGCCGGAGATCGGGCGCCGGACGATCGCGGGCCTGCCGGTGACAACGGTGGCCCTGGACGGAACGTACACCGAGATGACGCCCCAGGGCGGTGCGGGCCAGCCGAAGCGGGGCTGGTCGTTCCGCGGCGCGATCGTCGAAAGCGGGCGCGGGAACGTGATCATCCGGATGACGGGGCCGCGTGAGGCGGTGAACGCGCTGCAGAAGGACTGGAGCGCGATGATCGATGGGATGACGCAGTAAGGGCGGCCGGAGTGTGGGGCGAACTCATGGCCGGGCGCGGCGACACGCGGCGGCACGTGCTGTCACGCGCCTTACCCGCACCCCCCCACCACGTCGTCGAACCACCAGTTGATGAACTCGCTCACGTCGGTCGAGTTCACCACGCCGTTGGCGTCGATGTCGGTAATGAAGGTGCCTTCGACCTGGTCGGTGAACCACTGGTTGATGAACTCCGACACGTCCGTGGAGTTCACAATGCCGTCGCAATTGAAATCGGCGCGGCAGATGCGCAGCGTGGCGGGGACGGTGGTGATCTCGCCGCAGGTGGAGGTGATGACGGCGCGGTAGGCGGTCGCGGCGGCGGGTCCGACGCCGGTGAGGGAGAGCGTTGGGGTGCTCGAGCCGGCGACGGTGCCAAAGTGCTTCGACGGGCCGTCGTCAAGGTCGAGCCAGGTGCCGGATTGCGAGGGAAACTCGGCCTGCCAGCGGTATTGCAGCGGCTCCGCGCCCTGGGCGTCGACGTGGAACTGGGCGCTTCCGAGCGGGCAGGTGCGGGTAGAGTCCGGGCCGGAGAGGCCGCTGAAGCCTTCCTGGGCGATCCCGGTGATGCGGAAGGACGAGATGTAGGCTTCGCCGTTGGCCCAGTACGTCAGGTCGCCGAAGTAGGCCACGCCGGTGGCGCTGGGCGAGCCCGGGGCGCCGGGGCCGATCGGCCCGATGCGCTGCACGCCGTCGATGAGCAGCACCGCGCCCGAGGGGCCGGCCTCGATGCGATACACGTGGTGCGCGTCGGTGGTGTTGAAGGCGATGTCGAGGGTGTTGGGCGAGTCGTACGCCCCGAAGACCGAGTTCGAGAGGAAGACGCGCCCGCTGCCGAACCCGACCCAGTAGATCCGGCCGGTGGAATCGCTCACGTACATCGCCAAGCCCGGGCGCGGCCAGCCGGACGCGGGGTTGATCGATCGGTCGGGCGCGCTGACGACGCGCATGCGGAGTTCGAGCGCGGCGCCGCTCGCGAAGGTGATGGGCACGTCGCTTCGGTCCCACCAGATGCCGCCGCCGATGTCGCCGCCGGCGGGCCAGCCGAGCGTGGAGACGTGCAGGTCGCCGTCGGCGACTTCGAGCACGGTGGGCACGAGCGCGGGGTTGGTGTCGAGGTTCTGTGCGAAGCACTGGGCCTGGGGGAACGTTCCCAGAGCGGCGTCGTAGGTCACCCAGGGCTGGGCCGACGCGAGCGCGGGCAGGAGGCCGACGAGAGCGGCGGCGACGGCCGAGCGCACGGTGAACGAGTTCATCACGGGTCTCCTCCCAGAGACTTCGACGTCCAGTGCAGCACGCCGGATACCTTCAATGTACCCGATGGTTTGGGCGGGACAACGATCGGGCCAGCGGTTTGGCGCACGTACGGTTGTGGTTCTACGCACTACCCGCCGCGGCGAAGCGCCGGGGCGGGTAGTGGCACCCACGCGGGACTCGCGCGGCCGCGGTTACGGCCTGACGCGTTCGACCTTGCGGATGACCACCGGCGTCACGGGCACGTTCTCCATCGGGCCGTCGTCGGCGCCGGGGATGGTGACGGAGTGCGTGGGCACGCGCCGGATGGCGTCGACGACGTCGAGGCCCCCGACCACGCGGCCGAACACGGCGTAGCCGGCGTTACCGGTCTTTTCGCGGGCGGTGTCGAGGCGCGGGTTGTCCTGCACGTTGATGTAGAACTCGCGGGTGGCGGAGTCGGGGTCGGTCTCGCGGGCCATGGCGATGGTGCCGCGGGTGTTCTTGAGGCCGTTCTGCCACTCGTTCCTGATCGGGACGTCGGGGTTGCCGGCCTGCTTGTCGAGCTTGGCCCGTTCGACCAGCTCGGGGGTCCAGCCGCCGCCCTGGATGACGAAGTTCTCCATGACGCGGTGGAAGACGGTGCCGTCGTAGGCGCCGCGGTCGGTGTACATGAGGAAGTTGGCCACGGAGATCGGGGCGCGTTCGCGGTCGAGTTCGACGACGATGTCGCCCATGTCGGTCTGCATGCGGACGCGGACGGTGGGATCGGTGTCGGCGACCTTGGCGGAGTTGGCGGGCTTGGCGCAGCCGGAGATGGCCGCGGCGATCACCGTGAGCACGCCCGCGTGCACCAATGTGAACCTCATGTCGAATCTCCCAGGTGGTTGCAGCCCTTCGGGCTGCGGAATGCGGAAAGCAACGAGAGGGTGTGGTGGTCGGCTTTCCGGAGGTATCGTCGCCAAGCCTCATCCACCCCGGCTACGTTCGTTCGATCCTTGGGCCTGAAGAGGCGGAGCCGGAACGGATACGAAGTGATCACGTGCCGATGCGTACCGGCTCGAAACCTTTGCGGTAGTCGCGCCGGATGATGGACCGGGTGGCCGCGGCGTGGTTGGTGAAGGCGAGCTTCGAGCGGTCCCACTGGAGCACCTGGCCGGGGTACTTCGCGGCCTTGACGGCGAGCAGGCCGGGCTCGGTGCAGCGCAGGCCGATGTCAAACGGCATCCACAGGTGCGGGGTGTCTTTCCCCAGGGCCTTGTCGACCCAGGCGTGCCAGTGGTTGAACGGCTCGAACTTGGGCAGGCCGGGCATCTGCATGCCGTCGACCTTTTTCCTTTCGCGCCCCCCCTCCCAGATTTCGAGCGGGCCTTCGGGGGCGAGCACGAGCGTGCCGCCCTCGCACACGACGCAAGTGGCGATGTCGCTCGGCCACGCGTCGCCCTCGGCCGTGCCGAGGCCGAGCAGGGCGCGGTCGGGCTTCATGCCCGAGTCGTAGAAGTGCATGTTGCAGGTGGAGTTCGCGAAGCGGTCGCCGCTGACGGCGTAGGTGAGGGTCGAGCGGACGTGGTCGGCGTGGAAGTGTGAGAGGTCGCGCGAGGGCGTGCTCGAGCACACCGAGGTCGGGCTGGTGAGTTCGGGGAAGGCGTAGAAGAGCACGTCGAGCAGGTGGACGGACCAGTCGGCGATCTGGCCGCCGCCGAAGTTCCACCAGCTGCGCCACTGGCGCTGGACCATCTGCGGGCGGCAGGGTTCGATTTGGTTGCCGCAGAGCCACAGGTCGTAATCGAACCCGGGCGGGGGCTGGATGGGTTCACCGAGGGTGCCGTCGGCGAAGTAGTGCCCGCCGGCGAGGGCGCTGCCGCCGAAGATGACGTGGGCCTCGATGACGCGACCGAGGGCGCCGGACCTCAGGATGTGCACGGCGGCGCGGCGCGGGGCGTGCTCAATCCGCTGTGCACCGGTCTGGGTGACGAGGGCGGGGCGGGCCCGGGCGGCGGCGCCGAGCAGTTCGAGTTCCTCGAGCTGCTGCACGAGGGGCTTCTGGCCGTAGACGTGCTTGCCACTGGCCAGGGCCATGGTCATGATGGCGCAGTGCGAATGGTCGGGGGTGGCCACGATTGTCGCGTCGAACTGGTCGGAGCGTTTGGCGAAGGCTTCGCGGTAGTCGACGCAGGTCCAGGCCTTGGGGTGGTCTTTGGCGGCCTCGGCCAGCGCGGCGGGGTCGACGTCGCACAGGCCGACGATGTCGACGAGCGGGTGCGAAGCGATGGTCTTGCGGTCGTGGCCCCCGATGGTGCCGACGACGCCGATGGCGAGGACGCGCAGGCGCGTGTCGGCGAGGCGGACGGGGCGGGGACGGTTGGCGGCGGCGAGGCCGGGGGTCAGGACGGTGGTGGTGCCGGCGAACGCGGCGAGCCGGAGGAAGTCGCGCCGGGAAGGTCGAGCGAGGGGCATCGGGGCAGTCTACCGCGCGGGGGCGTCGGGAGCATGGATTGCGTTGGGCTGCCTTGCACCCGGCCCGCGGGGGCCGCTCTCGGCGCCACGGCGGAGCACCAGGATCGCCGAGCCGTGGCACGGGTCAGAAACGGGTCAGACGTCGACCTGCTCGAAGCGGACGCGGCCGTCGACGAGGCGGGCGAAGTAAGCGTCGATGGCGTCGATGCCGGTGACGCGGTGGGCGAACGCCGCGGCCCGGACGAGGTCGGCCTTCTGGACGAGTTCGAGGCGGGGCTCCTTGAGTTCGAGCCGGGTGCCGTAGAAGGCGCAGGACTGGTGGGCGACCAGGACGATGCGGCGCAGGCCGTGGACCTCGGTGAGGAACTTGAGTTCGTCGACGACGCCGTGCTCCTCGAGGGTGGCCTGGGGGTGGCCGGCGAGGCAGGCGGGGCCGCCGGGGAGGCTGACGCGGTCGTAGCGCGGGAGGCTCAGGCCGTTCTGGAGGAAGTCGTCGAAATGCTCGCCGACGCGGCCGTCGGAGCAGTAGAGCGCGGCGGCGTGGATGCGGGAGTGCTCGTAGGGGACGCGGCTCTCGTACGGGGCGGGGGCGGCGCCAGGACGGGCCGAAACCGAGGAGCGGTGCGCGGTGACGGCGGTCGCGGCGGCGGGTCGTGGCATGAACCGCATTGTTGGCCCGGCGGGGAGCGGGCACGGAGGGGGCGTCGACGGTTGGCGCCGGTTCGACGTCGGCGAGCCGCGTCCGTCTCGCGCCCGGGGGTGCGGGCTAGAGTCCTTCATGCACGGGGCCGGGGGCCATACCAAGCACGGAGGGCGGACGCCATGAGCCAGCAGGCCCCCGGGTCGCTCGAGACGTCGCAGGGGTACGCCCCGCCGGTGGTGACGCAGTTCAGCGTCTTCCTTGATAATCGCGTGGGCAAACTGCACGACCTCGTCGCGCTGTTCGACGAGGCGGGGATGCAGATCTGCGCGCTGAGCGTTCATGATGCGAGCGACTTTGCGGCGGTGCGGCTGATCACCGGGGAGGCCGCGGCCGCCCGGCGGATGCTGCAGGGGAGCCAGTACCCCTACGCCGAGACGAACCTGCTCGTGGTGGAGCTGACCAAGGGCCGGACGCTGTCGCAGCTGTGCCGGTACCTGCTGGGGGCGGAACTGAACATCCGCTTTGCGTACCCGCTCATGATGGGGTGCGACGCGGAGCCGTCGATCGCGCTGGCGGTGGATGATGTGACGCTGGCAGGGCAGATCCTGCGACGGAAGGATTTCAGGCTGCTGGGGGAAGCGGATCTGCGGGGGCAGGTGTGAGATCTCCCGCCGCGCGACGCGGAGGGAGAAATGCTTGATCGCCGTTCAGGCGATCAAGCGAAAGGGAGGCCGTTGGACTCCCGTATGCACAACTGCCTCCCCCGCGCTTGATGTGCTGGACGCACATCAAGCATGCCCCCTCCGCGATGCGCGGAGGGGGATCTCGATCCAAAAAGGGCGCGGGCCCCGGGTTTACCCAAGGGCCCGCGTCGCGTCGGTGCGATTCGTGTAAGCCGAGTTCTGTGCCGGTCGCCGGTTCCCGATCCTGTGAACACCTTGACGGGGGCTCGGATGGGGCCTTGCGAGCGCGGCGGCCATTTCTCTACCCGTCGCGTTGCCGCGACGGTCGGACGGTCCCTTGCGGGAACGCCCGAGCGGTCTACCCGCTTCCACTGGGGCCGGACCGGCCCTGGCCGGTGAGGGCCGGGAAGCTGCTTGACCTTGCACGCGGTGGGGTTTGCCGTGCCCCGGCTGTCACCAGCCGGGCGGTGCGCTCTTACCGCACCGTTTCACCCTTACCCCGCCGGCCTGTTGAGGGTGTCTCCCTAAAGGGAGGAGGCTCGGCGTGGCGGTTTCTTTTCTGTGGCACTGTCCCGCGCCGGGCGACGCGCCCAGCGGGTGGGTGTTACCCACCACCGTGTCCTGTCGTGCTCGGACTTTCCTCCGCGCCGGCGGTCATCCCGCCGACGCGGCGGCCGCCTGAGTCGCACCGGGGGGAGTATACGAGGCGTCGGCGCGGGTGGATCTTGCCATGAGGCCATCGGGAACGAACACGCCTCGGCGGGATGTGTCCGCCGGGGCGTGGGTGTTGAACGAGCGTCGGCGTGGCCCGACGCTTGCGCTTGGGGCTCTTAGCGGTCGGCTTCGGGAATGCCCATGCCTCGGCGGTCGGGGTCGGCGGGGCGCTTGGGCGCGCGGAAGCCGTTGGACTTGATCTCGCTGAGCATGAGGTCGATGGCGGCGTTGAGCTGGGGGTCGTTGCCGTCCTGCATCTTGGCGGGATCGTCGACGACGGGGAGGTCGGGGTCGACGCCGTGGCCTTCGATGCCCCAGGTGCCGTCGAGTTCATAGAAGCCGAAGGTGGGGACGGAGATGGTGCCGCCGTCGATGAGGCCGGGGTTGCCGGAGATGCCGACGAGGCCGCCCCAGGTGCGCGAGCCGATGAGCTTGCCGAGCTTGTTGTGACGGAAGAGCCAGGGGAACATGTCGCCGCCGGAGCCGGCGAGGCCGTTGATGAGCATGCACTTGGGGCCCTGGTGCGAGTCGGGGGGCCACTGCCAGTCCTTGGCGTCGCGGACGGCCCAGAAGTTGGTGGCGGGGCGGTTGAGGAGCTCGATAAAGCGGGTGGGGATCTGGCCGCCGCCGTTCCAGCGCTCGTCGATGATGAGGGCCTGCTTGCCGATCTGGCCGTAGAACTGGCGGACGAGGTCGTTCTGGCCGTCGACGCCGGTGTTGGGGACGTAGATGTAGCCGACCTTGCCTTCGGTTTTGTCTTCGACGTACTTGCGCTTGGACTCGATCCAGGCGCGGTAGCGGAGCTGGGCGTCGGAGCCGAGGGTCTCGACGACGACGTTGCGGGCCTTGGTGTCCATCGCCGGGTTCTGGGAGACGGTGAGCACCACCGCGCGGCCCTCGAGCCCGACGAACGCGGCCCAGGGGTCCATGGTGGTGTCCATGGGCACGCCGTTGACGGCGAGCAGGTAGTCGCCCTCCTTCACGTCCACGCCGGGGCGGTCCAGCGGCGAGCGGGCGTCGGTGTCCCAGGCGGCGGCGCGGATGATCCTGGCGATGCGGTACGCGGCCGGCGCGGCTGGCTTGTCGGCGGTCGCGGCCTGCGGGGGCGCGAGCTCGAAGTCGCAGCCGAGCACCCCGACGCCGACGGTCGGGCCGCCGGACTCGACGTCGCCGGGGGCCTGGAGGTAGGCGTGGCCGACGTTCAGCTCCGAGATCATCTCGGAGATGATGTAGTTGACGTCCTCGCGGTTGGCGCAGTCGGGGAGCATCTCCTGGTAGTGCTTGAGGGTGGCGTTCCAGTCCAGGCCGTGCATGGTGCCGACGTAGAACCAGTCGCGGAAGATGCGGTGCACGTCCTTGAGGACCTGGTCCCATTCGGCCCGGGGCTCGATGGCCTGGAGCATGGGGCTCGTGACGACGGGCTTGGCGCTGGCGCCGGCGGAGGCGTCCTGGATGAGCGGGGCGCCGCCGCGGAAGACGAGCAGCTTCTTGCCGTCGGCCGAAAGTTCGAACCCGCCGGCGCCGTCGGCGACGGTTTTCTCGTCTTTTTTCTCGTCCTTGGGGTCAAAGAGCTTGATGGCGGGGGGAGCGTCGTCGCCGCGGGCGGAGCGTCGGACGAAGAGGAGCTGGCCCTTGTCGTTCACGCCTAGGCCGCCGAAGACGCCGGGGCGGATGGGCAGTTCGAAGGCGCGGGCCTCGATGCCGTCGTAGTCGATTTCGAAGGTCTTCTTCTTGTCCTTGTCGCCCTTGTCGTCTTTCTTGTCCCTTTCGGCGGGCTCCTTCTTGTCGTCGGCCTTTTTCTCGTCCTTGGCGCCGGCGCCGGTGCGGTCACCGGAGATGGTGAACTTCTGCTCGTTCACCACCACCGAGCCGCTGAGCGAAGAGCCGGCGACGTTCAGGGTCAGCGTGATGGGCTGCTCGCCGGCCTGGAAGTTGAGCGTGAGCAGCTTGGCCGCGGCGTCCCAGGTCCCGGTGATCGGGCCGTTGAACATGATGCTCGTGAAGGTGCCGGAGACCTTGGTGGCGTCCTCGAGCTTGAGGCTGAGGGAGAAGGGCAGGCCGTCGGGCGGGAGGGGCTGGGGGCCGGTGGCCTTGCAGGACCAGGTGCCGGTGATGGCGTCGTCGGCCTTGGCGGCGTCATTCTTCTCGTCGCCCTTGGAGTCGTCCTTCTTCGCGTCGTCCTTCCTGGCGTCGTCTTTTTTCTTGTCGTCCTTCTTCTTGCCGAACTCCTCCTCGTCGGACGTAGGGAGGTAGGGGCTCTTGACGTCCTTTCGGAGCGGCACGGCGATGATGGCGTGCGTGTTCGCGTAGACGAAGGAGGTGTCGAGTTCGCCGTAGCTGGGGGAGAACTGGCGGCTGCTGGAGATGTACAGCCAGTCGCCGGCGCGGTCGAAGGTGACGTCGGCGTCGTCGAAGAAGCCGCTGGTGATGCGGTGGCGCTCCTTCTTCTGGGTGTCGTAGATCCAGACGCTCGCGCCGGGGTTCTCGTCGTTGCCGCGCATGTAGGCGATGTAGCGTGAGTCGTGCGAGAAGCTGACGGTGCTGATGTTGTTGCGCGGGTCCTTGTCGAACTGGACGATGCCGGCGACGGCCGGGGCCTTGTCGGGTGCTTTCTCGCCCTTCTTGTCGTCCTTGGCCTTGGCGGCGTCGGCCTTGGCCTCGGCCTTGGTGTCGGCGGGCTTGTCGTCCTTGGCGGGCTCCTTCTTCTCGCCCTCGCCGGCGTCCTTCTTTTCGGCGTCGGGCTTGGCCTCGTCGGCCTTGGTGTCGGGCTTGGGGTCGTCGACCTTGGTCAGGTCTTCGGCGAGGGTGTAGAGGAAACGGGCGCCGGTCTTGTCCTGGAAGACGATCGAGCGGGAATCGGGGCTCCACTGCGCGTTGAACTTGAACGGGCCGCCGCCGCCGAGGTTCTCCTTGGTGAGCTGGACGGGGTCGGCGCCCAGGTCGCCGTCGGCGTCGCGTCCGTCGGAGCGGATGATGTAGAGCTCGTACTCGCCGGTGGTGTCGGCGAAGTAGGCGATCCACTTGCCGTTGGGGCTCCAGGCCGGGTCGCGCTCGAACACGCCGCTGGTGCGGGTGAGGTTGCGCGGGGTGCCTTTTTCGGCCGGGGCGGTCCAGATGTCCCCTCGGGCCTCGACGGCGGCGCGCTTGGCGCTGGGGGACAGGCTCGCGCCGCGGAGCGTGCGCGAGGCGTCAACGCTGCGGGTGCGCAGCTGCGGGCGGGCGCCGGGGATGGTGACGTTGACGGTGCGGGCCTGGCGGGTGCCGAGGTCGACGAGGTAGAGCGAGGAGCCGTTCTGCAGGACGATCTCGCCCTGGCCTTTGTCACCGGGGCCGATGGCGGGCCACTTGATGTCGTAGTCCTTGAAGGTCGTGACCTGCTCGCGCTTGCCGGTCGCGGGGTCGAACATCCAGATGTTCAGTCGGTGCTCCGGGCCAGCATCGGACATGTAGTAGAGCTTGGAGCCGTGCCACATGGGCTGGCTGTCGGTGCCCTCCCAGTCGGTGGCCTGGCGGCTGGTCTTGTCCTTGAGGTTGAAGAGCCAGATGTCGGTGGCCATGCCGCCGCGGTAGCGCTTCCAGGTGCGCCCGTCGATGGTGTGCGGGGTGTAGGCGAGCCAGGCGCCGTCGGGTGAGATGGCGCCGTTGGCGCCGTAGGGTACGGGGAGCTTGCTGGGCATGCCGCCGGTGGCGGGCGTGGTCCAGAGCTCGGCGATGCGGGGGTTGCCGCCCAGGCCGCCGCCGAACCAGATCAGGCGGTTGTCGGCGGTCCAGTCGGTGAGCTGCTCGGCACCGGGGTGGTGGGTGATGCGGGTGGGGATGCCGCCGTCGACGGAGACGGTGTAGAGGTCGAGGTTGCCGTCGTAGTTGCCCATGAAGGCGATGGACTTGCCGTCGGGGCTGAAGCGTGGGAAGCGCTCGGCGCCGGGGGGGCTGGCCAGGGGCCGGGCGACGCCGCCTTCACGCGGGACGACCCACAGGTCGTTGGCGTAGACAAAGACGATCGAGGTCGCGCTCACGTCGGGGAAGCGGAGCATCCCGGCGTGGGGGCGGACGGCCGGCTGGGCGGCCTGGCCGCCGGGGGTGGCGGGCTGGGCGGTGGCCTGAGCGAGCGAGGCGGCGGCGCCGGCGAGCAGGGCGAGGGCCGCGGCTGCGAGCGAAGGGGAAGTGCGGACACGCGACTTGAGCACGGGACGAGTCTCCAAGAGGCCGCGGCGATGCCGGCGACCCAGCGGTCGATCCCCCCAAGTGCGGGCAATGTATACCGGTACTGGGATCTACGATTGCGGGATTTCTGTCACGATCCGACCCCGGACCGGCGCGCCCGACGTTCGTTCATGGCCAACAAGAATCCCAAGCCCGACGAGCGCACGATCGAGAACCGTCGGGCGCGGTACGACTATGCCATCGGCACCACCCTCGAGGTAGGGATCAAGCTCGCCGGCAGCGAAGTCAAGAGCGTGCGGGCGGGGAACGTGTCGCTCGCCGAGGGCTATGTGCGGGCGGAGGAGTTTCCGCCGCGGCTGATGCTCTACAGCGTGAACATCGGGGAGTACGCCCCGGCGGGGTCGCGCCAGCACGCCGCGACGCGGGCACGGACGCTGCTTGCGAACAAGACGGAGATCGTCCGGCTTGCGCGCGAGACGGCGAAGAAGGGCACGACGATCGTCCCGTTGAAGATCTACTTCAAGAACGGGTTCGCCAAGCTCCTCGTGGGCGTCGGCACGGGCAAGACCAAGGTCGACAAGCGGCACTCGATCGCCGAGCGCGAATCGCAGCGCGACATCCAGCGGGTGATGAGCAAGCGGGTGTGACGCCTGCCGGCCGCGGCCGGCGCGCCCCCACCCGGGCATGTGTCACACCCAGTCCGCGATCTCGCGCGCGCATCCCCACGCGAGCGTGACGCCGCTGCGCCCGTGCCCGTAGTTGTGGATGATCCGCCGGCCGGCGCCGGCGTCCTCGATCTCGACGCGCGGGTTCTCGGTGACGCCGCGGACGCCCCGGGCCGGCCTGAGGCCGACGTGCCGGGCGATGACCGGGCCGGCCGCGAGGTCCTGCCAGCGCTGGCACCCGTCGACCCGCAGCAAGTCGCGGCAGCGGTCGATGATGTCGCGCTCGACCTCCGGCTTGACCGCTTCGTCCCACGATCCCTCGAACACCGTGCTGCCGAGCACGAGCCGGTCGTCGTAGCGGAAGATGTACGTCGCGTGCGGGCACCCGGGCCGGCGTGCGTCATCCTGCACGCTGCGGGTCAGGCCCACGGTATTGGGGACGTGCAGGACCTGGCCCGCGAGCGGGCGCACGAGGGGATCGGCGCCCGCGGTCCCCGCACCGGCGCCCACCCCGGTGCAGTTCACGATCGTCCGGTGCCCCTCGGCGAGCAGGGCCGCGGGCGTGTCGACCGAGCGGGTTTCGAACCTCCCGCCCAGCGCGACGACCCTTGCCTCGAGCCACGGCAGCAGGCGTGCGGTCAGGATGTGCGGGCGGTCGGTGTCGAAGGCGTACGCGAACCCCTCCGGCACGCGGGCGAGCGGCCGCTCGGGGAGGATGTCGGCGACCTCGGCGTCGGCGGCGTGGGCACCGGCGTCGCGCGGCGCGTAGCCGTACTCACGCAGCACGCCGATTCGCACGCCCGTGTCCGAGGGCCGCTCGGCGAGCTCGGCGTAGGCCTCCAGCGACCAGCGGCACCAGCGGGCCAGGCGGTGCGGTTCGGCCCCGGGATAGGGCGTGAACATCGCGGGCGCGGCCACCGACGACAGCCCGCGGGCCGGGCTCGACTCGCCCACGCGGCGCTGGCTGTAGACGACGACCCGGCGGCCGCGCTCAAGGATCCGCACGGCCGAGCACAGCCCGACGACGCCGGCGCCCACCACGCCGACGACGTCGCGATTGGACAGACTCTGGGTGGCGCGTGGATCGGTCATCGTTGCGGGGAACCTCCGCGGCCCGGCATGGTCAGCCGGCGCCCTCGTCGCGTTCGGCCCGACCGCCGCGCAGCTCGCGCCGCAACTGACCAGCGGCCCGGAGCGAGAGCCGGGCGGTGTACCAACTGTCGAGCAGGGCGAGGCACGCCATGACGAGCGTGAGCAGGGCCGCGGCGGTCCAGATGGTGACGAAGACGCGCGGGCTGGCGGCGCTGCTGACGCCGCAGAGCCCGTAGCTGAGAGCCCCGGCGAGGGCGACCATCACCACGGCGTTGGCGGTGCGGATCCGGCGTCGCACCGGGGCCATGCCGGGACGGGCGTGGATACGCCAGGCGTACCACAGGGCCCACAGCACAACGAGGCCCGCGACGGGCAATACGGCCCACGCGGGCGCGATCACGCTCTGGGGCAGCGGTTGCACGCCGGGATGGTAGAGACTGGCGGCTTACGCGAGCGAGTCGAGCACCTGGCGCAAGCGCGACATCGGCAGGCCGACGATGGTGGACTCGTCGCCCTCGTGCTCGATCGGCCAGCCCGCGGCCCGGCGCTCGGCGATGTTGTACGCCCCGGCCTTGCCCTGCCAGGCGCCCGAGTCGAGGTAGTGCTCGATGGCGTTGTCGGCGACGTCGCCGAAGCGGACGCGGGCCTCGTCGGCGAAGAGCCGGCGTTCGCCCGAAGCGGGATCGAGCAGGCACACGCCGCTGATGACCCGGTGCTGACCCCCGCGCAGCGAGCGCAGGATGTCGAGCGCGACCGCCCGGCTCGTGGGCGCGGGCAGGACGCTGTCGTTCTTGACCACGATGGTGTCGGCGCCGAGCACCACGACTTTGCGTCCGGCGAGCGCTTCGCGCCCGCGGGCGACGCAGTCGCCGCGGGCGGCGCCCGCGGCCTTGAGGTGCGCCAGGGCCATCGCCCACTGGGCTGGATCGACCTGTCCGGATTCGAGGTGGGTGTCGTCGATGCCGCTGTCAACCACGAGGTGGTCGATGCCGTGCTCGGTGAGAAGCTCGCGCCGCCGGGGAGACCGGCTTGCCAGGAGCACGAAGACCGCGCGGCGGCGGTCGGTCGTGCGGGGTGACATGCTCAAGGCTCCTCCGTGCGCCTGCATGCGGCCGCTCCTCGCCTCATACACGCCGGCCGCGACGTCCGGGTTCGTTTCCAGATTCGCGATCCCCGCCAGCCCCGTCGTGGTCATCGCCACCATGCGAATCCCCTCCTTGCGACCCCCGCGGCGGCGCGTGCGCTGCCGCCGCGTACCTTCTTTATCGACCGCGCACGACGCGGGGCCTGAACTGTGAACCGCACACCGCCGCGACCCCCGCTGACCTGCCCCGAATGACGCACCCCGAATGACGCACACGGGTGCGCCCATACCGTTGGGAATCGGCGTGCAGCGGTTCCACCACGGTGTACCGCGTCCGGGGCGGTTCGCTGCACCCCTTGGACGCACGAATCCTCGCTGAGTTCCCATCGCCATGCACGCTCACCTTGTCCAGTTTGATATCGCCTGGGAACAGCCGCGAGAGAATTTTTCACGCGTGCGCCGAGCGCTGGGGATCGGCGCGTCGGACGAGGAACGTGCGAGCGGGCCGCGCATTGCTCCGGGCGATCTCGTCGTGCTGCCGGAGATGTTCGACACGGGTTTCAGCCTCGATGCGGGCCGGACGCACGACGAATCGGGGACGACGCTCGCATTTCTGTGCGATCTGGCCCGCACGCTCCGCTGCACCGTGCACGGGTCGCGCACGCTTCGCACGCCGGATGGCCGCGGACGCAACATGGCGAGCGTCGTCGGGCCTGACGGCGTGGCGCTCGCGGAGTACGCCAAGATCCACCCCTTCCTGGGGACGGAAGCGGAACGGTTTGCGCCCGGGACGGACGTGACGACGTACACGTGGACGCCGCCAAATGGGCCGTCCGTCGCCGTCGGCGTCGCGATCTGTTACGACCTGCGGTTCCCGGAGTTGTTTCGACGGCTGGCGCTGCCGCGGGACGGGCGGCCCGCGGCCGAGGTGATCGCCATCGGGGCGAACTGGCCGGTGTCGCGGGCCCATCACTGGCGGGCCCTGCTCATCGCGCGGGCGATCGAGAACCAGGCGTACGTGCTGGGGGTGAACCGGGTCGGGCGGGATCCGAACCTCGCGTACAACGGCGGGTCGATCGCGGTGGGGCCGAAGGGGGATGTGCTGGGGGAGCTGGATGATCGCGAGGGGGTGCTGAGCGTGGAGATCGACCCGGGCGTGGTGCGGCAGTGGCGGGGGAGCTTTCCGGCGCTGCGGGATGCGCGGATGGTGTGATCTGATCAGAGCCTCTCGCGCGAGCGAGAGGTGCTGGACGGGCGTGCATGCAAGACCTCCCGCTCGCGCGGGAGGCTCGGACCCGGAGGCGGTCGCATGACCCGGCGCTTCGTGCGGACGCTCGTGATTGTGACGGTGCTGGGGTTTGTCACGAACGTGGTGGTGACGGCGTGGTGCGTGTGGTGGGTGTCGGTGCCGGCGCTTTCGGTCGGCCGGCCGGGCTACTGGTCGAAGGGCGAGCGACGGTTCATCGTCCGGCTCGACCGGACGCCGGGTAAGACGCTGTTTCGTTGGGAGCCCGAGCCACCCGGGGGGTTCGGGCTCGTGACGGGGATGGACATCCCGCCGCCGCCGCCAAGTTGGGCGGACCTGAGCCCCGACCTGCGGACGCCGGAGAACATGCGGGGGCAGATGCACTTCGATAGGTCGAGTCCGGTGCGGTAAGAGATCGCGTACGGCTGGCCCGTGCTGAGCTTCCGCGGCGGGGTGCTCGCCGTCGACTGGCAGAACCCGGCGCTGCGCCACGACTTCGGCCCGGCGCTTGCGGAGCTGCCGGGGAACGCGGCGATCGGGCTTGGGCCCGAGCCGCGAACGATGCCCCTGCGTCCGATGTGGGCGGGAGTGGGCGTCAACACGCTCGCGTTACGCGGGTGCGTGGTGGGTCGTGCTTTTCGCGCCGACGGCGGTCCGGCGGCGGCGGCGGCAACGGCGGCGGCGCGGGGCGTGCATCGCGTGCGGGTATGACCGACGGGGGTTGACTGCCGCCGCGCCGTGCCCTGAATGCGCAGCGCCGTCCGGCGTGCGGCACCCGCATCACCTCCCGCTTGCGCGGGAGGCTCGGATCAGAAGGTGGGATGACCCGGGGCTCATACCGATGCCCCGCGCGGTGATATCCGCCGCGATGGGCGACCGTGCACCCCGTGCTCGCGCACGGGGCTCGTTACGCCGACGACCGGTCCACGACCTTGTAGGTCTCGCGCTCGCCGCGGCCGCGGAGGGGGTAGTCCTTGCGGAGCGGGTGGGCGGGGTAGCTCTCCCACAGGAGGATGCGGCGGAGGTCGGGGTGGTTGCGGAAGCGGATGCCGAGCATGTCGAAGACCTCACGCTCGGTCCACTCGGCCCCGGGCCACAGGTCGGTGGCGGAGTCGAGGTACAGGGCGGGGTCGTCGAGCGTGCCGTCGGTCGGCAGGCTCGGGTTCAGGAAGACCTTGACGAAGAAACGGTCGTCGCGGGCGTGGCTCACGAGGTTGTACACGACCGCGAAGCGGCCCGGCATCGGGGCCGGGTAGTTCATGTAGTCGATGCCGATCACGTCCGACAGGAAGTTGAACGCGGCGTCGGATGACGCCTTCAGGAACGCCAGCACCTCGTGCAGGTCCGCCGGCTCGACGATGAGCGTCGAGAGCCCGCGGAACTCGCTGGCGCGGAACTTCTTGCCGGGGAAGGCGGCCTTGACCACCTTGAAGACCGGGTGGTCAAGGTTGGGGGGCGGCGTGGTCAACGTCGGGTTGACATCGGGGGGCGGCATCGGACCCGACAATAGGTCACGCCGTCCCGCCCGGCACGGCCACCGGCGACGCGACCGCCCGCACCACCGACTCGGGCGCCACCCCCTGCGGGAACGCGAACCGCTACCCTGCACGTGTGATCCCCTTCACCGCCCCGCCCGTGTGGCCCGAGGTGCGTCCCGGGCGCTTCGCCGCGTCGATCGTGGCGAACTCGACGGAGATCCTCGACTCGCCCGACGCGGACCGCCTGCTCGCCAAGTGCCCGGTGGCACTGCTGGGGATGCCCGACGACACCGGTGTCGAACTCAACCACGGGCGCATGGGGGCCCGCCAGGGGCCGCACGCCGTGCGGGCGGCGCTGGCCAAGTACGGCGTTGCGCACCCGATGGACCACGCCGGGCCGTCCGCCCCGTACCCCCGCGTTTTCGACGCCGGCGACGTGATCGTCGGGCGCGACCTCGACGAGACCCACGAGCGCGTCTCGAGCGCCGCCCAGGCCCTCGTCGAACGCGGCATGCTCCCCATCGGCATCGGGGGCGGGCACGACCTCACCTTCGCCTTCGTCCGCGGCGTGGCGCGGGCCGCGCCGTACCGCGGGTCCACGCTCGGCGGGGTGTACTTTGACGCCCACCTCGACGTGCGGGCCGAGAAGGGCTCGGGGATGCCCTTTCGCGCCCTGGTCGAGCAGGCCCGCGTGCACGAACTCCGCGCGATCGGCATCAGCCCGCTCGTGAACTCGCGCGAGCACTTCGAGTGGTTCACCGAGCACCGCGGCACCGTCGACGGCGACCCGTTCACGCCCCCGCCGCAGCATTCGTGGCCCGTCGCGGGGCCGCAGTTCGTCAGTTTCGACATGGACGTGCTTGACGCGGCGTACGCCCCGGGCGTGAGCGCCCTGAACCCCGCGGGGATGACCCCGGGGGTGGCCGCGGCGTGGTGCTTCGCCGCGGGGGCCAACCCCGACGTGGTGTGCTTCGACCTCATGGAGTTCAACCCGCAGTTCGACCCCGACGGACGCACCGCCCGGGTCGCGGCCCACCTGCTCTTGAGCTTTCTGCGCGGGTTCACGCGCCGGACGGGGGCGGGGCGATGAGCACGCTGCTCATCCGCGGGGCGCGCGTGCTCACCCTCGCCGGGCCGGGCCCGCGCCGCGGGGCCGCGATGCGCGACCTGGGCGTCATCGATCCCTGCGATGTGCTCGTCGAGGGCGGCCGGATCGCGGCGGTCGGGCCGCGGCTCGCCACGCCGAGCGGCGAGTGCGAAGAGATCGACGCCGCGGGCCGGGTGCTCATGCCCGGCCTGGTCGACTGCCACACGCACATGTGCTGGTCGGGATCGCGGGTCGACGAGTGGGAGCGGAAGCTCGCGGGAGCGACGTACCTGGACATCCTTAGGAGCGGCGGGGGGATCATGTCGACGGTCCGGGCCGTGCGGGCCGCGACGCTCGACGACCTCACCCGCGCCACCGCCGCCCGCGTCGAGCGGGCGCTGCGCCAGGGCACCACGACGGTCGAAGTGAAGTCCGGCTACGGCCTCACGACCGCGGACGAGTTGAAGATGCTCCTGGCGATCGTGGGCGTCGCGGCCCAGACCCCGGGCACGGTCGTCCCGACCGCCCTGCTCGGGCACGCGATCCCGCCCGATGTGCCGCGCGAGGAGTTCCTGCGGACGACGATCGACGAGACCCTCGCCCAGACCCGGTCCGCCCTGGGCCCGATCGCCGTCGACGCGTTCTGCGAGAGCGGGGCGTGGACGCTCGAGGAGTGCGTGCGGCTCTTCGCCGCCGCGAAGGCCGCCGGCCACCCCCCCCACCCCATCCGCGTGCACGCCGACCAGTTCACGTCGATGGGTATGGTCGCCAAGGCGATCGAGCTCGGGGCCTTGAGCATCGACCACCTCGAAGCCACTACGCCCGAGGACGCTGACCTGCTCGGCACATCGAATACCTACGGCGTCATCCTGCCGCTGTGCGGGCTGCATGTCGACGACCGCTACGCCAACGGCCGCCGGCTCATTGACGCGGGCGTCGCCTTGTGCGTGGCCAGCAACAGCAACCCCGGGTCGGCCCCGTCGACCAGCCTGGCGCTGGCCGCGGGATTGGCCGTCCGCAAAGGCGGGCTCACTCCCGGCGAGGCGATCGCGGCGATCACCGTCAACCCCGCCACGCTGCTGGGCCTCACCGACCGCGGCACCATCGAGCCCGGCAAGCGGGCGGACCTCGTCCTGCTCCGCCACCAGGACGAACGGGCCCTGGTGTACGAACTCGAAAGCGACCACGCCGACCTCGTCATCGCCAGCGGGCACATCGTCAAGCAGCCCACGCTCGCACGCTGAGCACCCAGTCCGGAATCGGCGTGAAGCCCCCATCCCGCCCCGACCGATGATCTCGGGCCAGCGGTCGACCTTTACGGCCCCATAACCCCGCTCCGGCCGGATCGTCGGTACGATCCGCCCACCGCGGCCGTTCGGGTCAACGCGGGGGTGACGAGGAGTCGCTCAGAGTGAGCACGCACATCCTGGGCATCTCGGCCTTCTACCACGACTCCGCGGCGTGCCTGGTCACCGACGGTCGCATCGTCGCCGCGGCTCAGGAAGAGCGCTTCACCCGCAAGAAGCACGACCACCGATTCCCCATCAACGCCGTCAACTACTGCCTGAAGGAAGCCGGCATCACCGCCGCGGACCTGACGTACGTCGGCTTCTATGACCGGCCGATGACGAAGTTCGAGCGGCTCGTCGAGACGTGCTGCGCCTTCGCCCCCGCCACGCTCGACAACTTCATGAAGTCCGTCCCCGGCTGGCTCCGCTCCAAGCTGCACCTCAAGGCCGAGATGGACCGGGCCCTTGGGGCCGGGGCCGGCGGCTACCGCGGGCGGTACCTGTTCTGCGATCACCACGAAAGCCACGCCGCGAGCGCCTTTTTCCCCAGCCCGTTCGAAGACGCCGCGATCCTGACCATCGACGGCGTCGGCGAGTGGTCCACCACCACCCTCGGCCACGGGCGGGGCAACAAGGTCTCCCTCACCCACGAGATCCGCTTCCCCCACTCCGTGGGCCTGCTGTACTCGGCCTTCACGTACTACACCGGGTTCAAGGTCAACTCCGGTGAGTACAAGGTCATGGGTCTCGCCCCCTACGGCGAGCCGCGCTTCGCAAAGCTCATCACCGACCACCTCATCCGCATCAAGGACGACGGCTCGTTCTGGATGGACATGAGCTACTTCAACTACTGCCGCGGCATGACGATGACCAACGACAAGTTCCACCGCCTCTTCGGCGCCCCGCCGCGCCAGCGCGAGAGCCTCGTCACCCAGCGCGAGATGGACCTGGCCGCGAGCGTCCAGGTCGTGTGCGAAGAGGTCATGATCAAGTGCGCCCGTCACGCGGCCAAGGTTACCGGGAGCAAGAACCTGGTCATGGCCGGCGGCGTGGCGCTCAACTGCGTGGGCAACGGCAAGATCCTGCGCGACGGCTGCTTCGAGAACGTGTGGATCCAGCCCGCCTCCGGCGACGCGGGCGGCGCCCTGGGCGTCGCGCTGCTGGGGTGGCACCACGTGCTCGGCTCGCCCCGCACGCCGTCGCGGCCCGACACGCAGTCGGCCAGTTACCTGGGCCCGCGCGTCACGACCGAGGACGCGCGCAAGGAGTTCGACCGGCTCGGGGCGGTGTACCACGTGGCCGCGACCGAGGACGAACTGGTCGCCACGGTCGCCGAGCTCATGGCGAGCGAGAAGGTCATTGGCTGGTTCCAGGGGCGGATGGAGTTTGGCCCGCGGGCGCTGGGGGCCCGCAGCATCATCGGCGACGCCCGCTCGGACCAGATGCAGACGGTGATGAACGTCAAGATCAAGTTCCGCGAGAGCTTCCGCCCCTTCGCCCCCAGCGTGCTCAAGGAGCGTGCGAGCGAGTTCTTCGACTTCGCCGAGAAGGACGAGAGCCCCTACATGCTCCTGGTCGCCCCGGTGCGCGACGACAAGCGGCTCATCCACGATGACGCGCTCGGGGGCGGCAACGGCGCCGCCAACGGCCCCGCCAACGGCGCCCCCAAGAAGTTCGGCATCGACCTGCTCAAGGAGAAACGCTCCACCATCCAGGCCGTCACCCACGTCGACTTCTCCGCCCGCCTGCAGACCATCGACCAGGACCGGCACGGCCGCTACTACAAGCTCATCAAGGCCTTCGAGCAGCGCACCGGCTGCCCCGTCATCATCAACACCAGTTTCAACATCCGCGGCGAACCCATCGTCTGCACCCCCGAAGACGCCTACCGCTGCCTGCTGGGCACCAACATGGACGTGCTCGTCGTCGAGAACTGCATCCTCTACCGGCACGAGCAGCCCAACGCCGACTCGTTCGACGCCGAGGCGTACAAGAAACAGTTCGAGCTTGACTGACCAACCGGTGGCGCAGGCGTCCCGCCTGTGCCGCTCTTGCCGCGACCACCCATGACCACCCTCATCCTCTACCTCTCGTACGCACTGCTGCTGCCGGCGAAGCTCCTCGCGGGCCTGCGCGGGCGCGACCCGCTGCAGCTCAAGGATGACCCGTCGCGCACGAGTTACTGGGTGCCCCGCCCGGTCCGCACCGACGCCGCAGCGTATTTCTCCGAGAGTTCCCCCGCCGAGGACGACCTGGCCGCGGGCCGGGCCGACACCGCCAACCTGCACCTCCGCCCCGCGGGCCGCCTCGCGCTGAAGCCGCTGCTGTGGCTCGCCAGGCGCCAGGGCCCGGGCCGGACCAAGGTCGCCGTGAGCGCGAGCGACCGCGACAAGGGCGTTCCCGACGAGATCTACACGCTGTGGTAAGCCAAGCCCCCCCGCACGTCGACGCCAAGCCGTACATCGCGCACGACCCGCGGATCGGGTACCTGTACGTCCCGAACTCGAAGATGACCCTGGGCGTGCCCGGCGGCGGCACGTACACGATCACAATCAACAGCGCCGGCATCCGCTCGTGCCGCGAGTATTCGCGCGAGAAGCCCGCGGGCGTGAAGCGCCGCATCCTCGTGCTGGGCGACTCGTTCACCGCCGGGCAGTACGTGTCGAACGAGCACCGCTTCACCGAGCACCTGGAGCGCCGGCTCGGCCCGGGCACCGAGGTCATCAACTTCGGCCTCGAGGGCACCGGCACCGACCAGCAGGTGCTCATCTACGAGCACATCGCCCGCCAGTACGAGCACGACCTGGTCATCCTGCTCCCGTTCCTGCAAAACATCCGGCGCAACATGGTCGACGCCCGCGAGAGCTTCGACCCCAGGACGCTCGAGAAAATCTGGCTCCCCAAGCCCCGCTTCCGGCTCGGCCCGGGGGGCGAACTGGAGCTCACCGGCGTCCCCGTCCCCGACAAGCGGCTCACGGCGGTCGACGTCGGCGAAACCGCCGATGGCGCTGCCGCCGGCGGCTCCGGCGTCGCGACCGACACCGATACGTCGCTTGCGACCAGGCTCAAGTCCGCCGTCCGCAGCGCCCCGGGCGTGAAGCGGCTCAAGCAGGTGCTCTTCAAGTTCAAGCCGCACGAGCCGTTCCCCGAGTACGCCGACGCGAACTCCGAGGCGTGGCGGCTCCAGGCCGCGATCATCCGGCGCCTGCACGCGGACGCGGCCCCGCGTCCGCTCGTGGTTGTGCCGGTCTTTTACGCCAGTTACGTCATGTACCGCATGGCGACGAACTACCTCGACCGGTTCCGCTCGCTCGAGAGCCCGACGCTGCACGTCATCGACGTCCAGCCTCACTTCGCCCGCCAGGGCGACGAGGCTGTCCGCTGCTTCCTCGAGCCGCACGACAGCCACTTCTCGCCGCACGGGAATCTCGTGCTCGCCGAGGCGCTGCAGGACGAATTGACCAAGCGCGGGCTGCTCACGCCCTGAGGGCGCCACCACCCGCCCCGGCGCTCGCCGCGGCGCGTGGTACCCGGGTCTCTCGCGGGCGCTCCGCCCCACCCCACGCCGACATGAAGATCCGGTCACGCACGCGGCCTCAGCAGTGCACCGCTGCGCCCCGCGTACCCTCCGCTCGTCCGTGCCGCAGCCACCGTCCCAACCTCCCCGGCCCCCCCACTCCTCGTCGCCGCCGCCGACCCGCGCCGAAGTCCTCGCCCGCATCGACGCCGTGCTGCCGCGTGACGCCGCCCGGCTGCGGGCCACTTTGAAGAAGATCCTCGAGCGGGCCGAGACCGGTCGCCCCCCCGCCCCTGCCGTGCTCAACCCCTTCCTCGTCGACCTCGCCCGCGCCGAGGCCCGTCTCGCGCTCCGCCTCGCCAACCTCCCCAAGCCCACGTTCGACCTCGACCTGCCGATCCTCGAGCGCCGCGACGAGATCGCCGCCGCGATCGCCGCTCACCAGGTCGTCGTCATCTGCGGCGAGACCGGCTCGGGCAAGACCACCCAGCTCCCCAAGATCTGCCTCTCGCTCGGGCGCGGCACCCGCGGCCTCATCGGTCACACCCAGCCCCGGCGCATCGCCGCCCGCACCGTCGCCCAGCGCATCGCCGCGGAACTCGAAACCCCGCTCGGCGGCGGCGGCCCCGTCGGGTACAAGATCCGCTTCACCGACGAAACCTCCCCGAGCACGTACATCAAGCTCATGACCGATGGCATCCTCCTCGCCGAAACGCAGGGCGGGGGGGGCGGAGGCGGTGGTCCCGGCGGCGGCGACCGCGACCTGCTCGCGTACGACACCATCATCATCGACGAGGCCCACGAGCGCTCGCTCAACATCGATTTCCTGCTCGGGTACCTGAAGCGCCTGCTCCCGCGCCGGCCGGACCTCAAGCTCATCATCACGAGCGCCACCATCGACCCGCAGCGCTTCAGCGACCACTTCGGCGGCGCCCCCATCATCGAGGTTTCCGGCCGCACGTACCCCGTCGAAGTCCGCTACCGCCCGCTCGCCGGCGAGAGCGACGACGACCACGACCGCAGCCAGGAAGAGGCCATCATCGACGCCGTGGACGAGCTGCTCGACCCGTCCAGCGGCCACCCCGGCGACATCCTCGTTTTCCTCCACGGCGAGCGCGAAATCCGCGAAACCGCCCAGGACCTGCGCGACCACCTCGCGGGGCGGCGCGGCCATCACGAGGTGCTGCCGCTGTACGCCCGGCTGCCCGCGAGCGAGCAGCAGCGCATTTTCCAGCCGCCCGCGGGCGGCACGACGCGCCGCATCATCCTCGCGACCAACGTCGCCGAGACGTCGCTCACGGTGCCGAACATCGGCTCGGTGATCGACACGGGCCTGGCTCGCATCTCGCGCTACTCGCCCCGCATCAAGGTGCAGCGGCTGCCGGTTGAGCCCATCAGCCAGGCCTCGGCCCAGCAGCGCTCGGGCCGGTGCGGGCGCGTGCGCTCGGGCGTGTGCATCCGCCTGTTCGCCGAGGACGACTTCCTCAAGCGCCCGCCGTTCACCGACCCGGAGATCCGGCGGACGAACCTCGCGAGCGTGGTGCTGCAGATGAAGGCCCTGCGCCTGGGGCGGGTCGAGCAGTTCCCGTTCATCGATCCGCCGGATGGCCGGGCGATCCGCGACGCGTACGACACGCTCCACGAGCTGGGCGCCGTCGACCACGAGGACGAGATCACGCCGCTGGGCCGCACGCTTGCGCGCCTGCCCGTCGACCCGCGCATCGCCCGCATGGTCATCGCCGGGTACGACCACAAGGTCCTGGCCCCCCTGCTCGTGATCGCCAGCGCCCTGTCCGTGCAGGACCCGCGCGAGCGTCCGCTCGAGGCCCAGCAGAAAGCCGACGAACTGCACAAGCGCTTCGCCAGCGAGGACTCGGACTTCGTCGCCATCCTCAACCTCTGGACGTTTTTCCAGGAGCAGTCGCAGGCCCTCTCGGGCAGCAAGTTCCGCAAGCAGTGCAAGGACAACATGCTCAGTTTCGTCCGCCTGCGCGAGTGGGCGGACGTGCACGAGCAGCTCGCCGACATGGCCGAGGACCTGGGCTACGCCCCGCCCCGCTCGGCACCTTCCGACGCCCCCGCACGGGCGTTCTACACCCCCGACGACTACGAGCCCGTCCATCGCGCCGTGCTCGCCGGCCTGCTCTCCAACGTCGGGCGTCGCAAGGAAGAGGCCGGCGCCGCCGAGTTCGCCGGCGCCCGCGGCGTCCGCTTCGCCATCCACCCCGCTTCCGGGCTCTACCGCTCCAGCCCCAAGTGGCTCGTCGCCGGCGAACTCGTCAAGACCACCAAGCTCTACGCCCGCTCCGTCGCCCGCGTGCAGCCCGACTGGGTCGAAGCGGCCGCGGCCCACGTCGTCAAGAAGACCTACTCCGACCCGTATTTCCGGCACGAGTCGCAGACCGTCGTCGCGTCCGAGCGCGTCAGCCTGTACGGGCTGGAACTGATCGCCAACCGCACCGTCAACTTCGGTTCCGTCGACCCGATCCTCGCCCGCGACGTCTTCATCAAGGACGCGCTCGTCGCCGGCCAGCTCCGCACCACCGCCCCCTTTCTGCAGCACAACCTCGACCTCGTCGGACGCATCCGGGCCGAGGAGGCCAAGCTCCGCCGGCGCGACCTGCTCGGCGACGACATCCTGCGGATCGACTTCTACGACCGGCGCGTCCCCATGGACGTGCACTCGGGCCCGCTCTTTGAGAAGTGGCGCCGGCGCATCGAACGCGACAAGCCCGACCTGCTCGTGATGTCGCGCGAGCACATCGTCTCTCCCACCGCACCCGCAGCCCCTTCCCCCGCCGACTTCCCCGATGAACTGAGCGTCGGCGGCCTCGCCTGCCGCCTCACCTACATCAACGACCCCGGGTCGCCCCTGGACGGCCTGACCATCAGCCTCCCGCTCGCGGCCCTGCCGCTCGCCCGGGCCGAGGACTTCGAGTGGCTCGTCCCGGGCCTGCTCAAAGAGAAGCTCGTCGCCCTCATCAAGACCCTCCCCAAGGACATGCGGGCCGCTCTGGTCCCCGTCCCCGACACCGCCGAGAAGTGCCTGGGCATCCTGAAGCGGGCCGGCCCGCTCGTGCCCGCCCTGGCCGAGGCGATCGAAGGGGCCACCGGCGTCGAGGTGTCGCCGGCCGACTTCAACCCCGGGGAACTCTCCGAGTCGATGCGGATGCGGTTCCGGGTGATTGATGAGGCGGGCAACGAGATCGCCGCGGGGCGTGACCTGGACCTGCTGCGGTCCCAGCTGCGCGACCGGCTGGCCAAGCTCTTTGCCGAGCTGCCCCCGTCGGCGTTCAACCGCCGCCCGGTTCGCAAGTGGGACTTTGGTGACCTGCCCGAGTCGGTCGAAGTGACGGTGGGGGCCGGCGCTCGGCTCCGCGGCTTCCCCGCGCTGGCTCTGGACGCCTCCGGCGGGGTCGAACTCCGCCTGTTCGAGGCTGTCCAGCGGGCCGACGCCGAGCACCGCCGGGCCGTGCTGCGCCTGCTGGCGATCGAGTCGCGCGACGACGTGATGTACTACCTGAGGGGCCGCCCCGCCGTGGACCGGCTCAACGTCGCGTTTTCAACCCTGGGCACCCCGGCGGAGCTGCTGACCGAGCTTCGGGACCTGATCGCCGACCGGGCGTTCGCGTCCCCCCAGGCGGACACCGCCCCGCCCCGGACGCAGGCGTCGTTCCGGGCCGTGCTGGCGGCGGGCGCCCCGCGGATCGGGGCGACGGTTTCGCAGGTCTGCGACCTGGCCGACACCGTCCTGCATTCGTACCAGCGGCTGCTGCGCCGGCTGGCGAACCCGATGCCGGCCGGGGCCCAGGTGGCCGCGGCCGACATCCGCTTCCAGGTCGGCCAGCTCATGCACCGGCACTTCCTGACCGCCACGCCGTTTCGCTGGCTGGCGGAGTTCCCGCGCTACTTCGCCGCGATCCACGCCCGTCTGGACAAGCTCGAACGCGGCGGCGGCTCGCACGAACGCGACCTCAAGGCCACGCAGCAGGTCGTGAGCCTGTGGAACCAATATGCCCAGGAGCGGTCCATGAACCTGGCCCTGGGGATCGATCAGCCGCGGATGGAGGAGTATCGCTGGATGCTCGAGGAGTACCGAGTGGCGCTGTTCTCCCAGGAACTGGGGACGAGCGTGCCGGTGTCGGCGCAGCGGCTGGAGAAGTTATGGGTCCAAGCGGCGTCACCGGTCGTCCGATAACGTTTTTCGTTCAATGTGGACCCAGTGGCAATACGGAACACTTCCGTGTGGCCAACCGACAGTCGCGCGGCCATGGTTACGGGAACTCGCACACGCCCGCGACGGGCGTGACATCGCCCACTGCGCGTCCGCTCTAAGTACTGTTCGAAGAAGTAATTGCCGCAACCAGAGAGAAGATCTCGCTCGTGCGGTCACGGAGCGTTGACAGGATTCCGTTCTATGCTATCATAATCCAAACACAGACTGCTTGTTTGGAATGATGATGATTCAGGCGGAATGGAATCGGCGTCAGCCATTTGGCCCGGAAGCGGCGGGAATCCGCGAAGTCCGAAAAAAGTCCCACGGGCTGCGAGTTGGTATCCGAAAGCAGTGGCCGCCCGCGATCAAGCCGCGGGGTGTGCGGGAAGGTTCCCACGAGGAGGCTCCACCATGGCCGTCGACGGAGCACGTCGAGTCAACCAGGAACAATTGCTGCAGCTGGCCAGCTTGTACCGTGGCCTCAGCCGCAAGCAGTTGGCCGACGCGCTGGGCAGAGACCCCACGAAGCTGTTCCCCCCGACGGGGAACCCGAAGCTCGATTACCTGATGCGTCTGTCCGACCTGCTGGACTGGCCGGTCGGGGACGTCGCCGAGGCGATCTGGGACGCCGAGCCCCACGAGGGCGACACGACCCTGTACACGACCTTCGAGCTCGCGCACGGGGCGGCCCGTGACGCGCACGCCAGCGGCGACTTCCGCACGATGGTGAGCGCGGCCCAGCGGATGGCCCAGCTCGCCAGCAGCCCCGACCAGCGAGCCCTGGCGGCGCATCGCGAAGCGGGCGGGTGGGACGGCCTGGGGCGGTACACGCGCCAGCTCGAGGCGATCCGGCGCGGCCTGGGCGAGCCGATGCTCAACAGCGAGCTGCGCGAGGTGCTGCGGGTCAACCTGGCGAACGCGTACTACACGCTCTGGCACCTGCTCGAGGCCCGCTCGCTCGCCCGCGACCTGATCGAGAGCCTGAGCCCCGAGACGCCTCACTCCAAGAACACCCGGGCCACGCTCGCGTTCGCCCATTATGTGCTGGGGCACGCGTCGCTGCGGATGATCGACGAGGCCCCCGAGGGCGCGGGCAAGTGCGCCGCGAGCGCCAAGCAGGCCCTGACGACCAGCCTCCAGGCGTACACCCGCCTGGCGGACGAGTTCGACCACAATCCCTGGCGGGGCATCGCGAACACGTGCAAGGGTTCGCTGCTGGAAGTGGAGGTCGAGCTGGCCGAGCGCTCCGCCGCCGACGCCGTGAACCAGATCCTCGAGGGCCTTGAGACCGTAACCGACACGAGCGACGGGCTCGTGGGCGACCGGCTCGAGAGCTACGGCTGGTGGTGCATCGCGGGGTGCTCGATCACGCTGCGGCACATCGCCGGGCGCGACCTGCACCGCTTCATGGCGGTGTTCACGAACAAGGGGTACGAGATCGCCGACCGCCTGGACAACTGGGCGATGCGCGAGCGGCTCTTCACCATGGAATTCCTGCAGCGCCAGCGCCTCAACGAGCTGGCCGGCTTCCCCGTCGAATGGACTATCGACAACGAAGAAGTGCGGCTCATCGTCGGAACGATGGGACGCTTCCCGATGTTCCGCACCACAGGCTGGAAAATCCTTCAGACCGCCACGGTCGTCGGAGACAACTAAGTACAGGGAGAGAATTGTCATGAAGACGACCCCCCCAACCATGAACGCGACCACCCGCCCGCCGCAGTTCGGCCACTCCGCGCGCCGCCCGCTCATGCTTGTCGTCGCGCTCGGGGCCGCCATGGCGCCCGGCGCTCAGAACCCCGCCGGCGCTTCGCCCGGCACCGGCGACCGCGCCTCACCTTTCAGCAAGACCGACGTCACCCACTCCGAGCAGGGCAATTTCGGGCTCATCGGCGGCGGCTCCAGCGGCCTCAACCCCGAGTTCGGCGAGGGCGTCAGCGGGGGCGGGACCGCGCTCTCGGCCGGCGAGTGTCCGGCCGACTGGGACGGCGACGGCGTGCTCACCAGCGTCGACGTGTCGTACTTCTTCAACGACTACTTCAACGATCTCAACAGCGGGAGCATCAACGCCGACTTCAACGTCGACCGCATCACCGACTCCTCCGACGCGGTCCAGTTCCTCAACGCCTGGTTCCTCGGCTGCTGGTAAGTCCAGACCGAGCGTGAAGCAATCGAATGGGGCGCTCGGCCTTCCGGCCGGGCGCCCCTCTTTCCTGGCTCTTATACGGATCACGCCTCAATCTCGTGCGAGAGGTAGTCGCAGGCGCAGACGGAGCGGAGCAGCGCGGGCGTGAGCCGTTGCCACGCCTGGGCCCCGGCGTCGAGCAGGTGCTGGTAGCCCTCGTACGC
>JAESFG010000253.1_pt1 | contig 124397 bp, 108 predicted proteins | sample 9269371 | NCBI WGS metagenome assembly JAESFG01 (sample SAMN14506227, study PRJNA617093) | algae metagenome | isolation source: Aetokthonos hydrillicola CCALA 1050 (B3-Florida) and co-occurring... | place: USA: South Carolina | collected 2013-01-01
ACATGCTCTACATGGCCGGCGGCGGGCGCATCACCCGCGTCCACGGCCCCTTCGTCTCCGATGCCGAGGTCGAGAAGGTCGTCGCCCATCTCAAGACGCAAGGCCGGCCGCAATATCTCGACGCCGTGACCTCCGAGGAGGACGAGGCTGCGCCCGAGGGCGAGGACGGCGCCGTCTTCGACAAGGGCGCGCTGGCCGCGGCCGAGAGCGAGGACCCTTACGACCAGGCGGTGGCCGTGGTGCTGCGCGACAAGAAGGCCTCGACCTCCTACATCCAGCGCCGCCTGCAGATCGGCTACAACCGCGCCGCCTCGATCATGGAGCGGATGGAGAACGAGGGCATCGTCGGCCCCGCCAACCACGCCGGCAAACGCGAAATCCTCGTCGAAACCGGCCGCGCCAGGGAAGACGAGGATTGAGCGGCGCCAGAGCCTTCGGCTGAACCGTTCGCGGGAGCGGCGCGTACTCATCGCAACGACAGGAGCGCTGCGATGAGGCCGACAGGATCTGTGAGCGACCGCCGGGGCCGGCGGGGCCCTGCCCGGTGAAGACCCTCGTCCTGATCCTCGGCGACCAGCTCAGCCGCGACCTCTCCGCGCTCGACGGGTTCGATCCGCAGCGAGACGTCGTGCTGATGGTCGAGGTGGCGGAGGAGACGACCTATGTCCCCCATCACAAGCAGAAGATCGCTTTCATTCTCGCGGCGATGCGCCATTTCGCTCGGGAGCTGCGCGAGGAGGGGCTGAGCGTCGATTACGTCGCGCTCGACGATCCCGCCAACACCGGCTCCTTCTCCGGCGAGTTGGCGCGTGCGGTCGCCCGCCACCGGCCCGAGCGCGTCATCATCACCGAGCCCGGCGAATGGCGCGTGCGCCGGATGATGGACGACTGGGCGCAGGATCTGGGCGTACCCGTCGAGATCCGCGACGATGACCGCTTCCTCTGCTCGCGCGCCGAGTTCGCCGCCTGGGCCGACGGGCGCAAATCCTACCGCATGGAGTTCTTCTACCGCGAGATGCGCCGCCGCACCGGGCTGCTGATGGAGGAGGACGGTCCCGTCGGCGGCCAGTGGAATTTCGACGCCGAGAACCGCAAGCGCCTGCCGGCCGGCTTAACGCCGCCGCGGCGCCTGCGCTTCGCGCCGGATGCGGTGACGGCCGAAGTGATCGATCTCGTCGCGGCCCGCTTCGACGGGCATTTCGGCGATCTCGATGGTTTCGGCTGGGCCGTCACGCGTAACGATGCGCTCAAGGCCCTGGCGCATTTTGTCGAGGCGGCGCTGCCGCGCTTCGGCGACTATCAGGATGCGATGGCCGAGGGCGAAGGCTTCCTCTTCCACGCCCTCGTCTCGCCTTATCTCAACATCGGTCTGCTGCTGCCGCGCGAGGTCTGCCTGGCCGCCGAGACCGCCTACAGGGCCGGGAAGGCGCCGCTCAACGCCGTCGAGGGCTTCATCCGCCAGATCCTCGGCTGGCGCGAATATGTCCGCGGCATCTATTGGCTGGAGATGCCCGCTTATGCGCAGACCAATGCGCTCGAGGCCGACCGCCCGCTGCCCTGGTTCTACTGGTCGGGCGAGACCGACATGAACTGCCTCGCCAACGCCATCGCCGACACAAGCCGCAACGCCTATGCCCATCACATCCAGCGGCTGATGGTGACCGGAAACTTCGCCCTGCTCGCCGGCATCCGCCCGGCGGAAATCGAGGCCTGGTACCTCGCCGTCTATGCCGACGCCTTCGAATGGGTCGAGCTGCCCAACACCCATGGCATGGCGATCTTCGCCGATGGCGGGCTCCTCGGCTCGAAGCCCTATGCGGCCTCGGGCGCCTATATCGACCGGATGTCGGATTATTGCGGGTCCTGCGCCTATGATCCGAAGATCAAGACCGGGAAGGGCGCCTGCCCCTTCAACCCGCTCTACTGGGATTTCCTGATCCGCAACCGCGACCGGCTCGTCAACAATCCCCGCATGGCGATGCCCTACAAGAACCTCAACCGGATGACGCCGGCCCATGTCGAGACGATCCGGCGCGAGGCCGCCGCCATCCTCGACGGGCTCGACGCGCCGGCTCGGGCCAGGCCCGCCAAGCAGCCCGACATCTTCGGCTGATCGCGGCCCGCCATTTCCTTCGCGCCCGTTCTCGACGATGCTGCGCGCCGGCCCGAAAGGGGCCGCGGCGGATTCGCTGTCCGCTCTCTGTCCCAAGGCGCGATGTTCCGTTTCCTCCACGCCTCCGACCTGCATATCGGCAAGCGCTTCGGCACGATGCCCGAAGAGTTGCGCGGCCGGCTGCGCGAGGCGCGCCACACCGTGCTCGACCGGCTGGCGGCGCAGGCGCGGGCAGGCGGCGCGCAGACCGTGCTGCTGGCGGGCGACAGCTTCGACACGGAGACGCCGAGCCCCGCCATGCTGCGCCAGGCGCTCGCCGCCATGGCGGGCCATGCGCTGCGCTGGGTCATCCTGCCCGGCAACCATGACTCGCTGCTCGCGGACGAGCTCTGGGCCGCGACACGCGCCGCCCTGCCGGCCAATGTCGTGCTGGCGACGGAGGCCGCGCCGCTTGCCCTTGCACCGGATGTCGTGATCCTGCCTGCGCCCTGCACGACGCGTCGCCCGGGCCGCGACCTGACCGACTGGATGGATGGTGCCGCCACGCCGGAGGGGGCGCTGCGCATCGGCCTCGCCCATGGCGCGATCCAGAGCTTTTCCGAGGATGGCGGCGGCCTCGACATCATCGCACCGGACAGGGCGAGCCGGGCCGGGCTCGACTATCTCGCGCTCGGCGACTGGCACGGCCAGATGCCGATCGGCCCGCGCAGCTGGTATTCAGGCGCGCCGGAGCCCGACCGCTTCAAGCATGATCAGCCCGGCCGCGCGCTGCTGGTGTCGCTCGCCGGTCCCGGCGCCATGCCCGAGGTTACGCCGGTCGAGACCGGCAGCTTCGACTGGCGCAGCCTGCCGCTCGAGCTGCTCTCTGGCGACGATGGCGCTGCGGCTCTGACGGAGCGTCTGCCGGCCGGCCCCGTCCGCCGCCAGACCCTGCTGCGCGTCGTCGCCACGGGGCGCCTGCGGCCACAGGCGCGCGCTGGGCTCGAGGCCGCGATCGCGGCGGTCGCGCCGGAATTCGCTTTCCTTCAGCTGGATGCCGAGGCCCTGGCGACGGATTGCGAGAGCGACGATCTCGACGCGATCGACCGGGCCGGGGCGCTGCGCCAGGCTGCCGATGCGCTGCTCACGGAAAGCCTCGACGAGGCCCGTTCCGCAGCCGAGCGCCAAGCGGCGCGCGACGCGCTGGCGCGGCTGTTCTCCTATTGCGCGGCGATGCCGGCATGAAGCTGACGGCGCTGCGCCTCCACAATGTCCGCCGCTTCGCCGGTCGAGGCGTCGCCGTCGAGGGCATCGGCGACGGCGTCAATGTGCTCTGCGCCGTCAACGAGTTCGGCAAGTCGACCTGTTTCGACGCGCTTCACGCGCTGTTCTTCCAGCCCCATACCGGCACGCCCGGCGCCGTGCAGGCGCTGCGGCCCTATAGCGGCGGCAACCCGCTGGTCGAGGCCGACATCACGACCGCGAACGGCGCGTTCCGGCTGACGAAGCAGTTCTATGGCGGCAAGCGTGCCATGGTGCGCGAACTCGTCTCCGGCCGGCTCGTCGCCCAGGCCGACGAGGCCGAGCGCTTCATCGCCAACCTCGTCCAGGGCGGCACGGCGGGGCCGGCCGGTCTGCTCTGGGTGCGCCAGGGCATCACCGGCATCGAGCGCCGGGCCAAGAGCGACGAGGAGGGCGAGAAGCGCGCCCGCGAATCCATCCTGACCTCGGTCCAGGGCGAGGTCGAATCCCTCACCGGCGGCCGTCGCATGGCGCAGGCGCTCGCCACTTGCGAAGCGGAGCTGGCGCCGCTGGTCACGGCGACGGGCAGGCCCAAGGCCGGCGGTCCCTATGCCCACGCCATTGAGGAGCGCGACGCGCTGACCCAGCTGGAGCAGAAGCTTGCCGGCGAATTGCGCGAACTGCGCGACGCGCTCGACCGGCGCCGCAGCCTGCGGGCCCGGCTCGCCGAGCTCGACGACGCCGAGCGCCATGCGACCCTCCTGCGCGAGGTCGCCCAGGCCGAGGCGGCGCTCGCCGCCGCCCGGGCCCATGGCGAGGCGCTGCGCACGGCCGAGGTCGAGGCCGCGCTCGCCCGCAATGCCCGCGACGCGGCCCGCGACGCGCTCGACACGCTGCGCCGCGACTTGGCGCGACTGGCGCTGCTGCGCGAACGCGAGGCGGCAAGTCGCGGCCGTCGCGATGAGGCGCTGGAGCGCCAGCGTGCCGCCAATGAGGCCGGGGTGGCTGCCGCGACCGCGGTCGAGCGGGCTGAAGCCGGGGAGCGTGAGGCGCGCGACCTGCTCGCCCGGCTGGACAAGGCGATGCGCGCCCGCGAGGCCGGCGAAAAGCTGGCTCGCCTGCGGCAGGAGCATGAGCGCGCGGCGGCGGGACGTGCCGAGATCGAGACGATCGAGGCCGAGCTGAAGGCGCTGCGGCTGCCGGCGGGGGCGCTGGCGCGGCTGGAAGCGCTGGAAAGCGAGCTGGTCGGCCTGCGCGCGACGGCGGCGGCCCGGCGCCCGCTGCTGCGCGTCGCCTATGATCCCGGCGTCGCCGCCGCCATCCAGCTCGACGGCGTGACGCTGGAAGGCGGCGAGGAGCGCACCCTGTCCGGCGCCGCGACCCTGACCATCAAGGGCATCGGCCGGCTCGCCATCACCCTGCCGCAGGGTGGCGACGACGAGGCGGATCTCGCCCGGGCCGAGGCGAGGCGGACGGCGCTGCTGGTGGAGCTCGCGGTCGCCGATCTCGCCGAGGCGCGACGGCGCGACAGCGCGGCCCGCGAGCTGAATGGTCGGCTCGACCTGGCGCGGCAGCGCCTGCGGCTGCTGGCGCCGGACGGTCTGCCCGCGCTGCAGGAGCTGATTGCGCGGCTGGAGGCGCAAGGGTCTGGCGCCGAAGAAGCTGAAGGCGATCCGGAAGCCGTGCGCGCGGGCCTGGTCGAGACCGAGGCCCGTGTCGTCGCGGCGCGCCGGGCCCAGCGCGAGACGCAGGCCGCCCGCGACGCCGCCAATGCGGCCGTCGTCGAGGCCGAACGGGCCCTGGCCGGCATTGCCTCGGAGCTGGCGGGGCTGGCGGCGACGCTCGGCCCCGAGCAGGAGCGGGATGCGCTGGAGGCGCAGCGCAGCGCTGCGCTGGCGCAGGCCGAGCAGGGCTGGTCGGCGGCGCAGGCCCAGCGCGATGCGCTCCAGGCCGGTGCGGTCGACATCGCCGGGGCCGAGGCCAAACTGCGCCGCATGCGCTCGGTCCTTGACGGCGCCTCGGCCGAGATCGCCGCGCTGCGGGAGGAGGCGGCCGAGCTGAATGGCCGCATCCGCGCCCGCACGGATGCCGCCGTCGAGGAGGCCTGGCAGGAGGCGGCGGAGAAGCTCGGCGCCGCCCAGCGGCGCGTGGCGGCGCTGGAGCGCGAGGTGGCGCTGCTGACTCGCCTGCGCAACGCGCTGGAGGCGGCGCGTGCCGAGGCGCGCGACCATTATTTCGCCCCGGTGATGACGGAGCTGCGGCCGCTGCTCGGCCTGCTGTTCGAGGATGCGACGGTGACCTTCGACGAGGAGACGCTGCTGCCGCGCACGGTCAGTCGCAACGGGCTGGAGGAGCCGGTCGGCGTCCTCAGCGGCGGCATGCGCGAGCAGCTCGCGGTGCTGACGCGGCTCGCCTTCGCGCGGCTTCTGGCCAAGGACGGCCAGCCTGCGCCGGTCATCCTCGACGACGCGCTGGTCTATTCCGATGACGACCGGATCGAGCGGATGTTCGACGCGCTGCACCGCCAGGCCAGCGGCCAGCAGATCATCGTCTTCTCCTGCCGCCAGCGCGCCTTCGCCCAGCTCGGCGGCACGATTCTGCGGATGGTGCCCTGGGTGCCGGAGGGCTGAGCCGGATTGCCTTGCCTCCGAACCGCTCCGTCATCCCGGGCTTGTCCCGGGATCCATCGGAGGGCTCTGGAACCCTACGATGGATCCCGGATCTGCGCCGCTTCGCGGCTTGTCCGGGATGACGCGGTGTTTCCGAGGGGAAGCCGAGACGCTCACAAGATCGTCGCGCCGAAATTCCGCTCCGGGTCCATCTCCAGCACGAGCTTGCCCGTCGGCTCGGCGGCCGGGCCACCTGTCCGCGACAGCCAGCGGCCGGAGCCGGCCTTGGCGTGGAGCGCCCCGTCGCTGACGACGACCTCGCCGCGGCGGATCACGGTCTCGGGCCAGCCGGTCACTTGATAGCCGGCAAAGGGCGTGAAACCCGTCAGGTCGTGCATCGCCTCGTCGGTGATGGTCACCTCGCGCGTCGGGTCCCAGATCGCAATGTCGGCGTCATAGCCCGGCTGGATCGCACCCTTGCCCGGCAGGTTGTAGATTTTTGCCGGCGCGGTCGCGGTCAGGTCCACAAAAGCCTCAAGCCCGCGCCCGGCGAATTCGGGGCGGCCCTTCGAGACGAGCGCGTCGAACATCAGGGGCAGGCGGGTCTCCAGTCCCGGCAGGCCGTTGGCGATCTGCTTGAAATTGGGGTTCGGCCCGGCCGAGAGCTTGCCGCTCTCGTCGAAGCGATAGGGCGCGTGGTCGGAGGAGACCGTCTGGAGATCGCCCAGCGCCAGCGCCTGCCAGAGCGCGTCCTGGTCGGCCGTCTCGCGCGGCGGCGGCGAGCACATCCATTTCGCGCCTTCCAGGCCCGGCTTGTCGAGATCGGCCTTGGTCATGAACAGATATTGCGGGCAGGTCTCGGCGAAGACCTTGAGGCCCTGGCCGCGCGCCTGACGGATCACGGCGGCGCCCTCGGCGGTCGAGACGTGGAAGATCATGATCGGCTGGTCAATCAGCGCGGCCTGCGTGATCAGCCGGGTGAAGGCCTCCGATTCCGAACCGCGCGGATGGCTGATCGAATGGAATTTCGGCGCGGTATAGCCGCGCTCGACCAGCTTCTTGCCCATCCAGGAGATCATGCCGTGGTTCTCGGCATGAACGCAGATCAGGGCGCGGTGCTGGCGCGCCGTCAGCATCAGATCGAGGAGGGGCTCGTCGTCGACCTTGATCAGGTCGTAGGTCATGAAGACCTTGATCGAGGCGTGCCCCTCCTTGATCAGCGCCGGGAGGTCCTGCTTGATCGTCTTCTCGTCGGGGTTCGCGACGATCATGTGGAAGGCGTAGTCGATCAGCGCGCCGCGCTTCGCGAGCGCCGCGTAGTCGTCGACGACCTTGCGCAGATCGAGCCCGCGATGCTGCGCGGCGAAGGAGACCAGCGTGGTGTTGCCGCCGAAGGCCGCAGAGGTCGTGGCGCTCTCGAAGGTGTCGGCATTCATCAGCCCGCCGGCCGAGACCTGCTCGACATGGGCATGGGTATCGATGCCGCCGGGCAGCACGAACTTTCCGGTCGCGTCGATCTCGCGTGCGCCTTGGCTTAGCCCGGTGCCGATCGCCGCGATCCTGCCGTCCTTCACCGCGACATCGGCGACGAAATGCGCGGTCGATGTGCCGACGGTTCCGCCGCGAATGACCAGGTCGAAGGGTTGCGTCGTCATGCTGTTCTCCCGGCAGGCTGGGCGGTGTGGAGTCGGGCCGCTGCCTTCGACCATAGCAAAGCCGCGGCCAGCCGCGAGCGCCGCCCGGCGCAGGGCTATGATGTCTTCGCCGCCGCTATTCGTCGCGCTTATAGGGCAGCCGAGCCGACGGCGCTTGCCAGCCGGCCCGAAGCCCGCTCTACCGGCAGGATGAGGATCGCCCGTCTCAGGACAGCCCGCCGATGACCGCGCCCGAGCCCGCCGCCTGGACGCTTCCCGCGCTGGGCTGGAACGCCTTCTTCGCTGAGCAATGCGGCCCGGAGGACGTTGGCCTGCTGCCGGCCCGCATCGCCACCGTCCATCGCGCCCGGATGAGCGCGATCGGGCAGGAGGGGCCGATCCGGCTCGCTCTTCCGGTTCATACCGACACCGGCGCCTACACGGTCGGCGACTGGGTGCTGGTCGAGCCAGGGACCCATGCGATCGGGCGCCTGCTCGAGCGACGCACCGTGCTGGCGCGCCGCGTCGAGGGCAGCAAGACGCCCCAGCTCGCCGGCGCCAATATCGATACGCTCTTCATCGTCACCTCCTGCAACGCCGATTTCAACGTCGCGCGGCTGGAGCGCTATCTGGCGCTCGCCAATGAGAGCGGCGCCGAGCCGGTGATCCTGCTGACCAAGGCGGATTTGACCGAACAGGCGGAGAGCTACCGCGCCCAGGCGGCGGCGCTGCAGCGCGGCCTGGCCGTGGCGCTCGTCAATCCGAAGGAAGCCGGCGCTGCGGCGTTGCTCGCACCCTGGTGCGGGGAGGGGCGGACGGTCGCGCTCGTCGGCTCGTCGGGTGTCGGCAAATCGACGCTGGTGAACGCGTTGGCCGGGCTCGCTCCCGAGGAGGCGCAGGAGACCGGCGGCATCCGCGCCCGCGACGACAAGGGCCGGCACACCACGACCTCGCGCTCGCTCCACGCCATCGCCGGCGGCGGCTGGGTGATCGACACGCCGGGCATGCGCACGCTCCATGTCAGCGATGCCGCCTCCGGGCTGGAGACGCTCTTCGCCGAGATCACCGAACTCACCCATCTCTGCCGCTTCCGCGACTGCACCCATGAGCACGAGCCCGGCTGTGCGGTGCAGTCGGCGGTGGCCAGCGGCGCGGTCGACCCCGCACGGCTCGCCCGCTGGCGCAAGCTCGACGCCGAGAACAGGGCGAAGACGCCGGAGGCGCGCGGGCCGAAGGGCCGGCGGCGCTAGCCGCTGACCTGACCGCCGCCTAGCGGTGGAAGGTCCAGAGCAGGCTTTCGCTGAGCTCCCGCAGCGCCTCGGCTGAATCGGGACGCTCGCGCGCCACGGCCGCGATCAGCGCGTCCGCCAGTGCGAAGATCGCGGTCGGCGAATTCGGCAGCAGATGGCTGCGCGACGGGGCGAACAGCGTGACGTCGGCGATCGCGGCCAGCGGCGAGGTCGCGCCGTCGGTCAGCGCCAGCACGGAGGCGCCGCGCTTCTTGGCGAAGCTCGCGAGATCGAGCGTCGCGCGCGAGTAGCGCTTCATCGAGATCGCCACCACGAGATCGTCCGGACGCGCTGACAGCATGTGCCGGATCGCCCGCTCGGGGCCCGTGCGCGAGGAGGCGAAGGTGACATCGGCGTCGAGATAGAGCGCCAGCCCGTCCTCGAGGAAGCCCGCGACATGGTGGCTGGCCCCGGAGGCTGCGATGAAGACGCGCGACGCCGTGGTCAGCAGGGCGACGGCCCGTGTCACCGCGGGCTCGTCGAGCCCATCCCGCGCCGCCTGGAGATTGGCGGCCTGGTCGGCCAGCGCCTGGGCGAAGGTGGCGAAGGTCGAGCCCGGCGCCGCGCGCGCGCCGGCGAAGCTGTCCACCGGCTCATGCGCGAATTTCAGCGCCGCCGACAGCGCCGCCCTGAACTCGCCATAGCCGCCATAGCCGAGCGCCCGCACGAAGCGCGTCACCGTGGCGTTGGAGGTGTCGCTGCCCTCGGCCAGCCCCTCGATCGTCATCGTCGCGACATCGAGCGGATGGCGCAGCACGAAATCCGCCGCGCGGCGGTGGCCGTCGCTGAGCGACGGGTAGATCTGGGCGATCCGGTTCGAGAGATCCGTCGATGGCTTCAGGCCTTGGGACATGCGGTCGCGCCCGGTTGACGTAAAAAAATTTTCATGTTTGCTACTGGACGAAAATAAACCTGTCAAAACGGTTTCAGCCGGGAGCAACCGTCATCATGCGCACATTCCTGCTTTCCGCCACCGTCGCCGTCTCCTGCCTGGCCGCGTCGGCGGCCAGCACGCAGACGCTGCGCATCGCGCTCGCCTCCGAGCCGACCGCCGTCGACCCGCATTACCACGACCTGACGCCCAACAATGCGCTGGCCCAGCACATCTTCGAATCCCTCGTCAGCCAGGACGAACAGCAGAAGCTGCTTCCGGGCCTTGCCGCCTCCTGGGAGAACGACGGCAAGAACCGCTGGACCTTCAAGCTGCGTGATGGCGTCACCTTCTCGAACGGCAAGCCGTTCACGGCGGAGGACGTCGTTTTCACCTTCTGCCGCACGCTGAAGAACGAAACCAAGGTCTCCGATTCCTTCGCCGACGTGACCGGCAACTTCGCCTCCGTCGAGACGCCGGATGCCAGGACGCTGGTGATCAACACCAAGGAGCCGGAGCCGCTGCTGCCGAACCTGCTCTCGGCGCTCGGCATTCTCTCGGCCTCGATCGTCGAGCACGGCGCCATCAGCTACGACATCGCCAAGAACTGCGGCGTCACCGGCCCCTGGCCGACCGTGACCGGGTTCAACGACGGCAGCCTCGCCATCGGCACAGGCCCCTACAAGCTGAAATCCTATGTCCGCGGCTCCGCCATCGAGCTCGAGCGCAACCCGACCTATTGGGGCAAGGCCGAGCCCTGGGCGACCGTGCGGCTCCTGCCCGTGACCAATGCCGGCCCGCGCCTCGCCGGCCTGCTCGCGGGCGACTACGACGTCATCGAGAATCCCGCCGCGCGCGACCTCGGCCGCATCAAGGGCGACAAGCGCTTCGATCACGTCATTACGCCCTCGACCCGCGTCATCTATTTCCAGCTCGATGTCGCCCGCGACCAGAGCCCCTTCGTCAAGGCCGAGGACGGCAAGAACCCGCTGAAGGATGTCCGCGTCCGCCAGGCGATGTCGCTCGCCATCGACCGCGACGCCATCGTCAAGCGCATCATGGACGGGGCGGCCGAGCCGGCCTACCAGTTCCTGCCCACCGGCATGTTCGGCACGCAGGCCAACCCGCAGAAGCTGGCCTATGACCCGGCGCTGGCGAAGAAGTTGCTGGCGGAGGCCGGCTACTCCAAGGGCTTCCAGGTCACGCTCTCGACGACCAACGACCGCTACATCAACGACAGCCAGATCACCCAGGCCGTGGCGCAGTACCTGACCCAGGTCGGCATCAAGGCCGAGGTCGATGCGATGACCCGGGCGATCTACTTCCCGCGCCGGGCCAAGAAGGAGTTTTCGGTCGCGATCGGCGGCTGGGGCTCGGGCACCGGCGAGGCGGCCTCCTTCCTGCGCCAGTGGCCGCCGACCCCCAACGAGACCAAGACGCTCGGCGGCTCGAACTATGGCGGCTACAAGAACGACAAGTTCGACGCGGTGATCCGCGAGGCCGTGACGACGCTCGACGACGCCAAGCGCGCCACCCTGCTGCAGGAGGCCGGCAAGCTGGTGCTGGCCGACTACGCCTTCATCCCGCTGCACTTCGAGAGCGGCATCTGGGCCTTCAAGTCCGAGCTCGACCTCAAGGGCCGCGCCGACCAGTTCATGCTGGCGATGTCGGTGAAGCCGAAGGCGAAGTGACCGCCAGAGATCCGACAGGCCGGGCCGCCTCCGCGCGGCCCGCGCCGCAACGCGGAGCCGGTCGCACCCCATGACCGCCTATGTCCTGCAGCGGCTGATCCAGAGCGTCTTCGTGCTGCTCGCGGTCTCGGTCGTCGTCTTCTTCGCCGTCTACGGCATCGGCGACCCGATCGAGCTTCTGGTCTCGCCCTCGGCCAGCGCGGCCGAGCGCGAGGCGCTGATCCGCCGCCTCGGCCTCGATCTGCCGGTCTGGCAGCAGTATTTCGTCTTCATCGGCAATGCGCTGAAGGGCGATCTCGGCCGCTCCTTCGTCCATGGCGTCCCGGCGATCGAGCTGATCCTGGCGCGCCTGCCCGCGACTTTCGAGCTCGTCCTGCTCGCGATGACGCTGGCGATCGCGTTCGGCGTCCCGCTCGGGCTCTATGCCGGGCTCGACCGTGACAGCCGCGGCGCGCGCATCATCATGGGCGCCACCGTGCTCGGCTACTCGCTGCCGAGCTTCTGGAAGGGCATGATGCTGATCCTGCTCTTCGCCGTGCTGCTCGGCTGGCTTCCGACGGCAGGGCGCGGCGAGACCGTCACCATCCTCGGCATCCGCACCAGCCTGCTGACCTGGGACGGGCTGACCCATCTGGCGCTGCCGGCGGTCAACCTCGCCATCCCGAACATGGCGCTGATGATCCGCCTCGTCGCCGCCGGCACGAGCGAGGCGATGACGCAGGATTACGTCAAATACGCGCGCGCCAAGGGTGTGAAGCCGCGCCGGATCGTCGGCCGCCACGTCCTGCGCAACATCCTGATCCCGGTCGTGACCGTCGTCGGGATCGAGTTCGGCAGCCTCGTCGCCTTCTCGACGATCACCGAGACCGTCTTCGCCTGGCCCGGCATGGGCAAGCTGCTGATCGACTCGGTCTATCAGCTCGATCGCCCGGTGGTCGTCGCCTATGTGCTGCTGGCGACGCTGCTGTTCGTCACCGTGAATTTCCTCGTCGACATCCTCTACGCCGCGCTCGACCCGCGGGTGAAGCTGACGGGAGAGGCGGCATGAGCTCGACCACCAAGGCGCCCGCCGTCCCGCCCGAGGCCGACACCACGCTGCGCGCGACCGTGCTGCGCCGCATCCGCAGCCGCCCGACCACGCGCGGCGCCGCCATCCTGCTCGCCATCATGGTCGGGCTGGCCCTGCTCGGCCCGATGATCGCGCCGCAGAACCCGCACGACCTCGCCTCGCTCAGCGTCATGGACAACCGCCTGCCGCCCGGCGAAGCGGGCATGACCGGCATCACCTACTGGCTCGGCACCGATTCGCAGGGCCGCGACATGCTGAGCGCGATCCTCTACGGCCTGCGAACAAGCCTGATGGTGGGGCTGACCGCCACGCTCGGCGCGCTCGTCATCGGCATCTCCGCGGGGCTGCTGGCCGCGCAGTTCGGCGGCTTCGTCGATGCGCTGATCATGCGCATCGTCGACTTCATGCTCGGCTTCCCCTCGATTCTGATCGCGCTCGTGCTGCTCGCCTCGATCGGACGCGGGGTGGACAAGGTCATCCTCGCCATCGTGCTGGTGCAATGGGCGCAATATGCCCGGCTGATGCGCGCCTCCGCGCTGGTCGAGCGTCGCAAGGAGTACATCGAGGCGGCGCTCAATTTCGGCCTGCCGACGCGCCACATCATGCTGGCGCATCTGCTGCCGAACTCGGTCGGCTCGGTGCTGGTCGTCGCCTCGATCAGCATCGCCAGCGCGATCACGCTGGAGGCGACACTCTCCTTCCTCGGCGTCGGCGTGCCGGTGACGCAGCCTTCGCTCGGCCTGCTCATCGCCAACGGCTTCGAATTCCTGCTCTCGGGCGAATACTGGATCGCGGTGTTCCCCGGCATCGCGCTGGTGCTGCTGATCGTCTCGCTGAACCTCGTCGGCGACCGCATGCGCCGCAGCTTCAACGTGCGCTCATGACCGAAACCCTGCTCGAGGTCCGCGGCCTGCGGACGGTGTTCCATGCGCTCGACGGGGCCTGGCCGGCGGTCGACGGCGTCGATCTCGCCATCGCGCGCGGCGAGGTGCTTGGCCTCGTCGGCGAGTCCGGCTCCGGCAAATCGGTGACCGGCTTCTCGCTGGTGCGGCTGATCGATCCGCCGGGTGAGATCGTCGCCGGTACGATCCGTTTCGCGGGAGAGGACATCAGGTCGGCTTCGGAGGAGCGCCTGCGCGCGCTGCGCGGCGACCGCATCGCCATGATCTTCCAGGACCCGCTGATGACGCTGAACCCGGTGCTGAGCATCGGCGAGCAGATGAGCGAGGCCATCCTCGAACACCGCGACATCGGCCGGAGCGCGGCGCTGGACGAAGCGGCGAAGGCGCTGGCGCGGGTCGGCATCTCCTCGCCGCAGGCGCGGCTGAAGCAGTTCCCGCACGAATTCTCCGGCGGCATGCGCCAGCGCGTCGCCATCGCGACCGCTCTGCTCAACGACCCCGACCTGATCATCGCCGACGAGCCGACGACGGCGCTCGACGTCACCATCCAGAGCCAGATCCTGTTCGAGGTTCAGAAGCTCGCCCGCGAGGCCGGCACCGCCGTGCTCTGGATCACCCACGATCTGGCGGTGGTGGCCGAACTCGCCGACAGGGTCGCGGTGATGTATGCCGGCCGCATCGTCGAGATCGGGCCGGTCGACGCCGTTCTCGACGCCCCACGCCACCCCTACACGCTCGGGCTGCTGAACTCTTCGGCGACGCTGGTCGCGCCGGGCGGACGCCTCAACCAGATCGACGGCGTCGCGCCGCGCATCGACGACCGGCCGAGCGGCTGCCCCTTCCGCCCGCGCTGCCCCAACGCCCTGCCGCTCTGTGCCGAGCGCGATCCCGGCCCGACGGAGGAGGGGCCGCAGACCTATCGCTGCCACAACCCCATGCCGAAGGGAGACGCCGCATGAGCGCGCCGATCCTCGAGCTGAAGGGCATCACCCGGCATTTCCGCCGCAGCCCGACGCTGGCCGAGCGCATCCTGATGGCGACCGGGCGGGGCAAGCCGCCGCCGGTGCTGCGCGCCGTCGACGGGATCGACCTCACCGTCGCACGCGGCGAGGTGCTCGGCCTCGTCGGCGAATCCGGCTGCGGCAAGTCCACGCTCGCCCGTGTCGTCACCGGCATCCTGCCGCCGACTTCTGGCGAGGTCGTCTATGATCAGCGCAAGGTGGCAGGGCTGAAGGGCAGGGACCGCTTGGATTATCTGCTCAAGGTCCAGATGATCTTCCAGGACCCCTACGCCTCGCTCGATCCGCGCATGAAGGTCTCGCGCATCGTCGGCGAGGCTTTAAGTCTGCACAAGCTGGTGCCGAAGGCGCAGATCGACGAGGCCGTCGATCGCGCGCTGACCGAAGTCGGGCTCGATACCGCGTATCGCGAGCGCTATCCGCATCAGTTCTCGGGCGGCCAGCGCCAGCGCATCGGCATCGCCCGCGCGCTCGCGGTGAAGCCCGACTTCCTCGTCTGCGATGAGCCGGTCTCGGCGCTCGACGTCTCGATCCAGGCCCAGGTGATCAACCTGTTCATGGATGTGCGGGCTCGCCACGGCCTGACCTATCTCTTCGTCAGCCACGATCTCGGGCTCGTCCGCCACATCAGCGACCGCGTCGCGATCATGTATCTCGGCCGCATCGTCGAGATCGGCCCGGCGGCCGAGGTCTTCGCGACGCCGGCCCATCCCTATAGCGCGGCGCTGATCGCAGCGATTCCCTCCGCCGCCCGGCGCAAGCAGGCCTTCAAGCCGCTGGGGGGCGAGTTGCCCTCGCCGCTGGCGCCGCCGCCGGGCTGTCCCTTCCACCCCCGCTGCCCGCAGGCGATGGCGGTCTGCCGCGAAATCAGGCCGCCTCTGGCCGAGATCGCGCCCGGCCGCAGCGCCGCCTGCCATCTGCACACGCCTCCGGAGGCCGCATGACCACCGCCACGCTGAACCCGCCCACCGGCCGCAGCACGCTGCCCTTCGTCGATGCCCGCCACCCGGAGCGGCCACTGGCGGTCAATCTCTACCGTCCCGGGCGACACCGGCCGAATGATCCCGTCGTCGTGGTCCAGCACGGCATGATGCGCAATGGCGACGACTACCGCGACTTCTGGATCGACGCGGCCGAGAAGCACAACCTCCTCATCGTCGCGCCGACCTTTCCCGATGCGGCGTTCCCCAAGGCCGAAGGCTACAATAACGGGCTCGTGGTCGCGCCGGACGGCTCCGTCGCGCCGCGCAAGGACTGGCTCTACGCCGTGCCCGTGCGTGTGCTCGACGCTCTGCGCGCCGGCGGCGTGATCGACAGGCCCGTGATCCGGATCTACGGCCACTCGGCCGGCGGCCAGTTCGTCCATCGCATGCTGGCGACGCAGGGCTTGGGTCCCTTCGAGGGGGCCATCGCCGCCAATTCCGGCTGGTATACCCTGCCGGCGCTTGACAAGCGCTTCCCGGAAGGGCTGGGCGGGCTCGGGCTCGACGAGGCGGCGCTGCTGCGCTGGCTCGCCTCGCCGATGATCATCCTGGCCGGCGACCGCGATATCGCCACCGACGATCCCAACCTTCCGTCCCAGCCCGAGGCGCTGGCCCAGGGACCGCACCGCTTCGCCCGGTCGCACCGCATGATCGAGCTCGGGCGGGCTGAAGCGAAACGCCGCGGCGCGCCCTGCAACTGGGTCCACATCGAGGTCCCCGGCATCGGCCATGACGGCGAGGCGATGTCCCACGCCGCGGCCGCCTACTGGTTCGAAGGTCAAATGCCGACGGCGGCGGCGGCCGTGCCGGGAAGGACCGTCGCCTGAGCCAGGGCGACGCCGTGGCCATTGTCGCGGTGACCGCGATATGCGAGCCCCGCGGGATGCTCGACTCGGCGCGGCAATGGGCGAAAGGACTGAAGCGCGATATCGTCGCGCTCTGGATCGCCGCACGCGACCCGCGGACGCCGCGGGCCGCCAAGATCGTCGCCGGGCTCGTTGCCGCCTACGCGTTGAGCCCGATCGACCTGATCCCCGACGTCATCCCCGTGCTCGGCTATCTGGACGATCTGCTGCTCGTGCCGCTCGGGATCGCCCTCGCGATCCGACTCGTGCCGCCGCGCCTCATGGACGCGTTCAGGGCGGAGGCGGCGCGCCGGGAGGGGCGGCCGATCAGCCGCGCAGCCGGCCGGGTCATCGTCGCGCTCTGGCTGATGGCCGCCGGGGCAGCAGCGGTCTGGATCTGGCGGCATTGGGGCTGAACGCGCCTCATTGCGGCTCGATACCGAACTCCTTGATCAGCGCGCCCATGGTCGCGATCTCCTTCGTCAGGAAGGCGCCCGCACCGGCCGGCGTGGCGAGCGGTCCGACGTCGACGTCGAAGCCCAGGGTCGGCGCGCGTTCGCGCACGTCCGGTTGCTGCAGCGCCTCGGCGATCTTCTGGCTCATCGCCTGGACGATCTCGGGCGGCGTTCCGGTCGGTGCCATGACCATGAACCAGCCGCCGATGTCGGCGCTGGCGAGGGTCTCGGCGATGGCGGGCGTGCCCGACAGCGAGGCCAGCCGCTTGGTGCCGGCGACCGCGAGAGGCCGCAGCGTCCCCTCCTTGATGAAGGGCTCCGCCACGGAGGCCGACTGGATCGTCGCCTGGACGCGGCCCGCGATCGTGTCCTGGATCGAGTTGGCGGCCGAGGCATAGGGCACCAGCACCATCTTGATCCCGGCGCGCCGGTTGATGGTCTGTCCGATCAGGCCGGAGATGTTGCGTTCGCTGTCGACGGCCAGGCTGATCTCCCCGGGCTTGGCCTTCTCCTGCGCGATCAGGTCCTCCAGCGTCTTGAACGGCAGGGCGGGGTTCACGAGCAGCACGTGATGGCTGCGCGCCACCATCGCCACCGGCACGAGATCCTTCTGCGGATCATAGGGCAGCTTGCGAAAGGTGTGGGGGTTGGTCGAGAGCGAGGCCGAGGTGGCGAAGAGGAAGGTGTAGCCGTCCGGCGTGGCGCGGGCGACCGCCTGCGTCCCGACGATGTTGGCCGCGCCGGTGCGGTTCTCGACATAGACCTGCTGGCCGAGGCTGCGCGACAGCTTGTCAGCCAGCACGCGTGCGAGGATGTCGGGGCTGTTGCCGGCCGCCTGCGGCACGACCAGCGCGATCGGGCGCTGCGGCCAGGCCTGCGCCTGGGCACTTCCGATCGCGGCGAGCGCGAGGGTGGCGCCGAGCGCCAGTGATCTGAACTTGGACATCGTGTCCTCCGGGCTCTTCTGGGATGGGGGGAGCGCCGCCGGGCGTGCTCCGCGAGCCTCGAAGGCGCGCTTCCGGCGGCGGCGTGGTTCAGGCCTCGTCGGCGATGCCGTTGCGCAGGATGCCGAGGCGGTCGATCTCGACCTCGACGACGTCGCCGGGCTTCAGCCAGAGCGGGGGATTGCGCTTGGCGCCGACGCCGCCGGGCGTTCCCGTCGCGATGACGTCGCCGGGCTCCAGCCGCGTGAAGGACGAGCAATAGGCGATGATCTTCGGGATATCGAAGATCATCTGGTCGAAGGTCGCGTCCTGCACGACCTGGCCGTTGACCCGGGTCTGCAGCCGCAGATCGGGCAGGGGGCCGAGTTCGTCGGGCGTCATCATCCATGGGCCGAAGGCGCCCGTATCGGGGAAGTTCTTGCCCGGCGTGAACTGGTGGGTGTGGCGCTGGAAGTCGCGGACGCTGCCGTCATTGTAGCAGGCATAGCCGGCGACATGGGCGAAGGCGTCCTCGCGGGCGATGTAGCGGCCCGGCTTGCCGATGACGATGGCGAGCTCGCCCTCGAAATCGAGCTCGTGCGAAACGCGCGGTCGCAGGATGTCGGCACCATGGCCGGTCTGCGAATTGGCGAAGCGCGCGAAGATCGTCGGGTTCTCGACCTCGGCCCGGCCCGTCTCCTTGCGGTGCATCTCGTAGTTCAGCCCGACGCAGAGGATCTTGTCGGGGTTCGGCACGACCGGGAGCCAGGTCACGGCCGAGAGCGGATGGCGCGGGGCACCGGAGGCGGCCGCGGCGACTTCCGCCAGCGCGGAAGCGGCGATGACGCTCTTGAGGTCGGGATAGCGCCCCGACAGCACGGCGCCGAGATCGACGGCCTGCTCGCCGTCGATCAGGCCCCATGTCGGGGCACCGTTGAGGCGGAAGGTGGCAAAACGCATCGGGAGGTTTTCCTCTCAGGACAGGGCATGGGCGAGGGAGGCGGCCGGCATCGCGGAGGCGGTGAGGCCGAGGGTGAAGGCGTCGATCAGCGCAGCCAGCGCCGGGCCGTCGGCGGCCGTGCCGAAGACGTAGTGGTCCGGCCGCACGATCGCGGCGGCGCGACCGCAGCCCGCAAACCAGTTGCTCAGAACGCCGTCGCATTCGACGACCGTGATGTCGGCCTCGGCGACGGGGCCGGCTCCGGATTCGCCGAAGGCGATGACGGTGAGGCCTTCGGCGCGCGCCGCTGCGAGGACGCCGGCGGGCAGGGTGCGGCCGAGCGCGGCCTCGATCACGAGGCGGCAGCCCGCCCCCGCGACAGCGTCGAGCCGCGCCCGCCCCTTGGCCGTCTCGACCCAGGGCTGCGGGAAGAGCCGGCCGCGGGCCGGATCGGTGTCGTCGGCGAGCAGGCCGGTCGCCAGCGGCGGCACGATCTCCTGGCGGGTGATGATGCGCGGCTGGCCGCCGCCCTCGGCGAGGATGCGGGCGTCACGGGCGCGCGCCGCCACCGGATCGCGCTCGCAGATCACCTGGCCGATCGCCTTGATCCGCGTCGTCAGCTCGCGGACATGCGCGCTGCGCTCCGCCTCGTAGCTGTCGAGCAGCGCCTCGCCCGAGCGTCCGTCCAGCACGCGCGCGAGCTTCCAGATCAGGTTGGCGACGTCGCGCACGCCCTGGCACATGCCCTGGCCGATGAAAGGCGGCTGTTGATGCGCGGCGTCGCCAGCGATGAAGACGCGCCCCTGCCGCCAGCGCTCGGCGACCAGGGCGTGGAAGCGATAGCTCGCGGCCCGCCAGAGCGTCGCGTCCGCCGGCGTCAGCCAGCGCGCCAGCAGCTCCCAGACGCGCTCCGGCGTCTGCGCGAGGCGCGGATCCTCGCCCGGCAGCAGCATGATCTCCCAGCGGCGATGGTTGCCCGGTCCGATGATGTAGCTGGTCGGCCGCCGCGGATCGCAGAACTGCGCCGAGTTCCGGGGCAGCTTCGCCAGGGCCGACTCGTTCACCTGCATGTCGACGACGAGCCAGGGCTCGTCGAAGACCAGATCGGCGAGACGGATGCCGAGCCGCTCCCGGACACCGCTCGAGGCGCCGTCGCAGGCGATGAGGTAGTCAGCCGTCACGGTGCGACGCATACCGTCGTCCTGCCGCAGGTCCAGCGTCACGCGATCGGGCGTCGCTGTCAGATCGACGAGTTCCGTCCCGAGGCGGACATCGATCCCGGGCCGCGCCTGCGCATGGGCCCGCAGCGCGGCCTCGACCGGCGGCTGCGTGAACACCATTGTCGGCACATAGCCCTGCGGATAGGGCTCCGGCACGGTGTCGATCCGGCGGATCAGCTGCCCGTCCGCGCCGAAGTGCTCCGAAGCGTGGAACGGCGCGACATAGGGCAGAACAGCCTCCGCCAGGCCCAGATTGTCGAAGAGCCGCAGGATCTCGTGGTCGATCGCGATCGCACGCGGCTTGTCGTAGACCTCGCGCTGCCGGTCGATGACGAGGCTGCGGATGCCGTGCTGGCCCAGCAGATTGGCGGCGACGGCGCCGCTCGGCCCAAAGCCGACGACGACGACGGGATAATGCGTGGAATCGGGAAGAGACGTCTCGCTCACCTGAACGGAAATCCTGTGCTGGGCGTTCATCGGGCGGCCCCCGGGCGATAGGCGATGGCCGTCTGGGCGGCCTTCACATGATCGGGCTTGGGCGGGGCGATGCCCCACTGGTCGGTTCGGCCGGGCGGCCAGACCCATTCATGCGGTCCGCGAACGCGGTAATTGTCGTCGACCTGCAGGACCTCCGCCGTGAACTCGACGACGAAACCGACGGGATCGACGAAATAGGCGAAGACATTGTCGCCCGGGCCGTGACGACCGACGCCCCAGCCGATCGGATAGCCGGCATCGACGAGCCGGCCCGAGGCCCGCATCACCGATTCCCAGTCGGGCACGAGGAAGGCGATGTGGTTGAGTCCGCTGGCCCTGGCCTCCGCCAGCACCACGGCGTGATGGTCGCTGTTGCAGCGCAGGAAGGCCATCAGCTTCGAGCGATCGGTGAGGACGAAGCCGAGTCCCGCTTCGAAGAAGCGCGTCTGGGCGTCGACATCGTGGCTGTTGAGATTGACATGGGCGAGCCGCGACGCCCGGTCGGGCCTCTCGCCGGCATCGTCGTGAAGCGCGTCGCCCTGGACGAAGCGGTAGACGCCGCCCTGCGGCTCGGCCAGTTCCAGCAGCACGCCGCCGCCGGGCTCGCCTGTCGGGGCAGGGCCCGACAGCACCCGGGCGCCGAGCCGCGCGGCCCGCTCGCCCAGTTGCCCGAGATCGGTCGCCGCATCGACCCGGAACGTCACCGACAGGATCTCCGCCGCGGCGCGGGGATGGAGCGCCAGGACGTGATGGTCCGCGCCCGTCGCGCGCAGATAGACGGCTTCCCCCTGCCGCGCCGCGACCTCCAGCCCCCAGACCTCGGTATAGAAGCGCTCGGAGAGGGCGAGGTCGGGCGTGCCGATCGCGACGGAGCGCAGGGCGGTGACGGGAAACCGGGTCATGGCGAAACCTCGCCCGGCCGGCCGAGAAAGGCCGCCGCATTGTCGCGCAGCAGCCGCGCCCGCAGCGCCTCGTCCGCAAAGGCGGCTTCGATACGCTCGACCGGGCGGCGCTCGTGGAAATTGAAGGGATAGTCGGTCCCGATCATCACCTGCGTCTCTCCGAACAGGCGCACCAGATGCTGCAGGGTCGACTCGTCATAGACGAGTGCGTCGTAGAACAGCCGGCGGGCCTGCTCGGTCGGCGAGGCTTCGATGCTCTCCTGAAGCGCCGGGAAGACGCGACGGCCTTCCTCCAGCCGCGGCAGCAGCAGTCCGAGCGTCCCCCCGCCATGGCTGAAGGCGATCCGCAGGCGCGGACGCCGCAGCATCAGGTTGGAGCAGATCACGGAGGCCGCGGCGAGGCCGACATCGCCGGGATAGGCGAGCACCTGCTGGAGCTGGCCCGGCCCGACCAGCCGCTCCTGCCCGCAGGGGCGCACCGCATGGACGAAGACGGCTGCGCCAAGCTCTTCGGCCACCTCGAAGAACGGGTCGAAATCGGGCGCCCCGATCGGCCGGCCATTGATGTTGCTGCCGACCTGGACCCCGGCGAAGCCGGGGTCGCGCATCAGCCGTTCCAGCTCGGCCAAGGCCCGGTCCATGTCCTGCAGGGGCAGGGCGCCCAGTCCGACCAGGCGTCCGCCGGACTCGCCCACCATCGCCGCGATCTCGTCGTTGATGTAGCGCAGCAGCTCGTCGGCATCGGCGGCGTCCATCCAGTAGGACATCAGCTCCGGCATCGCCGAGATCGCCTGCAGCGACAGGCTCATGCCGTCCAGGTCGGCGAGCCGCTTGGGCACGTCCCAGCAGCGGTCGGAGACGGTGCGATAGGTCCGCCCGTCGATGACGACGTGACGGTGGCAGGGCTGGGCCTTTGCCATGGCGGGCCAGCCCTTCGGCGTTGCCCCCCTGAGATAGGCCGGGAAGCTCGCGGGCACGACATGGGCGTGGATGTCCACGCCGCAGCGACAGCCGCCGAGTGTCCAGCGCCGCTCCGATTCCGTGTGACCCGCCACGATCCCTCCCGAGGATTCGATTTTTATAGCTGGCGCCCAACATATTCGATAAAGAGGCGTCGTAAAGCAGAATTTATAAATTTTATGCGAGGGAGGCAACGTGTACAGATCACCGACCGGGAACCTGCCGGGGAGCCTCGCGCGCTCGCCGGCCTCGCAGGAGATCGACCCCTTTCGCATGACAGCGCCGACCCCTTCGACCCGAACGCTCGACCTCTACGACAAGCTGCGCGAGGACCTTCTCTGCGGGCGGCTCAAGCCGGGCCAGAAACTGCAGATGCGCTTCCTCATGGAGGCCTACCAGGCCGGGCAGACGCCGCTGCGCGAGGCGCTGAACCGGCTCACCTCCGAGGGGCTGGTGCAGTCGCGCGAGCAGCGCGGCTTCGTCGTCTCGCCCGTGAGCAAGTCGGAATTGCAGGAGCTGACGATGACGCGCTGCTGGCTCGAGGGGCTGGCGTTGCGCAAATCCATGGAGGCCGTGACGCCCGAATGGGAGGAGGCGCTGGTGGTGGCGCATCACCGCCTCGCCCGCACGCCCCGCTCGCTGAACCCCGAGCAGTTCGAGGACAACCCCGACTGGGAGCGCCTGCACCGGATCTTCCACCGCACCCTCATTGGCCAGTGCGGCTCGGCTTCGCTGGTCGGCTTCTGCGACCATCTCGCCGACCAGCTCTATCGCTATCGCCGGGTGTCGATCCGCCGCGTCTTTTCCACGCGCAAGATCGGCGACGAGCACCATGCCATCCTCTCGGCTGTGCTCGACCGCGATGCCGACAGGGCGATCGGCCTGCTCGAAGCCCATTATCGCCAGACGGCGGATGTCATTCTCGGCGATCCCGCCATCTGACGACGCATGGTGCCGTCGCCATGGCTTCCGCTTGGTCCGGAGCGCCTCGCGCGGTCCGCGCCGATGTGAATTTCCTTAACCCCGTCCGTTTACCATGACGGTTGGGAAGTCGACGGCGCGTCTCGCCTTCCCGAAGAGGTGGGGATGGCGGATTCAACGACCCTGTCGATGTTCCGGAGCGAGGCTCTGGATGCGCGTGGCCGCATCGAGGCGCTGCCGGTCACGATGCATGTCACGGGCAGCTGGACGCGCGCGGTCATCGCCGGCGTCGCGCTGACCGTCCTGGCGGCTGTCTTCGCTAGCGCCCATGTCGTCGTCCCCATCCAGGTTCCGGCCAGTGGCGTCGTGGTCGACCGTTCGGGCTATCTGCTGACCTCGGTGCCGGCTTCGGCCGGCGGCTTCGTCGAGGCGCTGATGGTCCGCACGGGGGACCATGTCGCCAGGGGGCAGGAGATCGGCCGGCTGACCCTGCCCGAGCATTCGGAGAGCATCACCCGCCTGCGCGGCGCGCTGGAGGGACTGAAGCGCGACGATCTCGCGATGACCGCCCTGTCCGAGCAGGACCGGCGCAGCGAACAGGCCGTGCGCGACAAGAACGCCGCCAATCTGGACGCGCGCATCGCCGGGCACGAGCAGCGGATCGGCTGGCTGCAGCAGCGCCAGAACGCCGAGGCCGAACTCCTGCGCAAGGGAATTTCCACCGAAACGCGCATCATCGCGGCCCGGATCGCGCTGCAGGAGGCGATTGCGGAGCGCGACCAGATGCGCTTCGAGCGCGCTTCGCTGCAATCCGCCGCCTTGGAGGCCGAGGCGCGGCGCGAGCGGGAGCGCCTGGGCCGGGCGCTGAAGATCGAGCAGGCGGCGATCGATCTCGCTGCAGCGGAGGCCAGCCAGGCGGTGCGCCAGGTGCTGCGCGCGCCCGTCGACGGCGTCGTGGCGGAGATCCAGGCGAGGGTCGGCGAATCGGTTTCGAGCGGAGAGGCCATCGTCGTCGTGATGGCTGAAGCGGGCAGCCAGGCGGAGGATCTGGAGGCGGTGCTGTTCGTGCCCCTCGCGGCCGGCAAGCGCATCTCCAAGGGCGACCGGGTCCTCCTCGCGCCGTCCTCGCTGCCGCAGGGCGAGCATGATCGTCTGCTCGGGCGCGTCCGAACGGTTTCCGGAACGGTCTCGACGCGGGATGCGCTGCGCTCGACGCTCGGCAGCGAACAGCTCGCCGAGCTGGCCGCCCGCGAAGGTCCTGTCTTCCGCCTCGTGGTCGAACTCGAGAAGCGCGACGGCGACCCGACGCGGCTGGCCTGGACCTCCGGGGTCGGACCGAAGCTCGCCCTCAGCCGCGGCACCCCCGTCTCGGCCCAGATCACGACGGAGCACAGCAGCCTGCTTTCGCTCGCCCTGCCGGCCCTGCGACGCCTCTTCGATCCGGCGCCGTCGCCCTGGACGGATCGCGGCTGATGCCCTTTGTCGGCGGCGGCACCCCCGTCATTCTCCAGATGGAGGCGACCGAATGCGGGGCGGCCTGCCTCGCAATGGTTCTGGCCGCCCATGGCCGGCCCGTCACGCTGGAAGAGGCCCGGGTCGCCTGCGCCACCGCCCGCGACGGCGTCGATGCCGCGCGCCTCGTCGTGGCGGCCCGCAGTTTCGGACTCGAGACGCACGGGTTGCGGCGCGAGCCCGAGGACCTCGCGGCACTGCCGATGCCGCTGATCCTGCACTGGAACTTCGACCATTTCGTCGTGCTCGACCGTGTCACGCGCCGCGGCTTCGTCATCCTCGATCCCGCCTGCGGACGGCGGGTCGTCGACCGCGCCGAATTCGGGCGCTCCTTTACCGGCATCGTGCTCCGCTTCGAGCCGGGGCCGGCTTTCGAGCGCCGGCATGCGCGCCGCACCACGCTCGGTCTGCTACTCGACGAGGCCCGGCGCTCTCCCGATGCGATCGCGCTGACGGCGCTGCTCGGGCTGGTCGGCATCGTGCCCGCGCTGACGCTGACGGCCGCGGTCGGCGTCTTCGCCGACCATGTCGTGGGCCAGTCGCGCTTCGCCTGGGCTCTGGCGCTGCTCGGCGCCCTTCTCGCCGCAGGCCTGCTGCAGTTCGGCCTCGCCGTCCTGCATGAGCGCATCGTCGCCGCGCTGCGCAGCAAGATCGCGACCCATGTCGCGGTCGGCGGCTTCTGGCGGGCGCTGCATCTGCCGGCCTCGTTCTTCGCCCAGCGCAGTGCCGGCGAGATCGTCGCGCGCCTGCGGCTCGGTTCGTCCGTGGGCGAGGTCGTCGGCGGGCCGCTGGCGCGGCTGGTGCCGGACGGCGTGCAGGCGCTGGGCTATCTCGGAGTGATGGCGTTGTTCTCGCCGCTTCTGGCGGTCGTCCTGGCCGCGGTCTGCTGCGTCAACCTCGCTTCGATGACGGTCCTCAGCCGGCGCGTCGCCGACGCCAACGCGGCCGCGCAGGTGGCGGAGGGGGCGGCGGCCGGCATCGCCACGGCCGGCATGGCCGCACTGGAAACCTACCGCCTGCACGGCCGCGAACGGCTTCTCGTCGAGCGCATCGCGACCGCGGAAGACGCCGCTCTCGATAGGGAGCAGCGGATCGGCGTGCTGCGGGCGATCGGCCTCGCCGCGCCCACCGCCTCGGGGCTGGTCATGACCATCGCGGTGCTCACGGTCGGCGCCGTGCTGGTGATGGACGGTGCCCTGACGCTGGGCGGGCTGATCGCCTGCCAGATGATGGCCGGTCTCATCAATGCCCCGGTCGTGTCGCTCGCGGCGGCGATGCCGCATCTCCAGGAGGCCGGCGGGGCCTTCGCCCGGATCGACGATCTGCAACGTTATCCGCTGGCGCGCGCCTTCGAGCCGGACCGCGTGGCCCGCGAGCGCTGCCCGGTCCGGATCGCCGGGCATCTCCGGCTCGAAGGGGTGTCGTTCGGCTTCGCTCCCGGGCAGCCGCTGCTGCGCGACATCACGCTCGACATTCCGCCGGGTCGACTTGTCGCGATCGTGGGACCTTCCGGCTCCGGAAAATCCGCTCTGGCCCGCATCCTGGCCGGCATGACCGACCCGGATTCCGGCAGCGTCGTGCTGGACGGGGTCCGCCTGGAGGAATGGCCGCAGCCGATGCTGCGCCGCGTGCTGCAGTATGTCCCGCAGCAAGCGGCGGTGTTTTCGGGATCGCTCGACGAGAACCTGCATCTCTGGGATCACGCGATCCGTCAGCAGGACAGTGCCCGAGCCGTCCTTCAGACCGGGTTGCACGGCGTGGTCGCGGCGCGGGCGCACGGCATGCACTCGCCGCTCTCCAGCCACTCGCCCGCACTCAGCGGCGGGGAGGTCCAGCGCCTGGCCCTGGCCCGCGCGCTGTCGCGGGCGCCCAGGGTGCTGGTGCTGGACGAGACGACGAGCGCGCTCGACTTTGCCGCCGAGGCCGAGATCCTGGACCAGTTGCGCCTGAGCGGCGCCACGGTGGTCGTCGTGACCCACCGCACCGGCACGGCGCTGCGGTGCGACGACGCCATCCTGCTGGAACGGGGCGAGATCGTCGCCTGCGGGGCGCCGGGCGCGATCCTCCTGCGCGAGACCATGGCCGCCGCGGACAGCCCGTCCCCGCAGCGCGAGCCCGTCGCAGCGCGCCCGGCCGCGGGAGGGGCCGCCCGATGAGCAGGGCCGCTCTGATCGATGCCAGGGCTCCGATGCGTGGCCACCGGGCGGAACCCAACGAACTGGGCTCCCGTCTCGACCGGATCGAGCGCCTGCTGGACGACCGCTTCAGTGATGCCGGCGACGACGCCGTGCTCGGCGCTCTCGACATCGCGGCACGGGCGCTCGGTGCGACATGGCCGAAGCTCCCGGCACCGCCTGCCGACGAGCCGCTGGACACCGCGCTGCATCGGCTTGGGGAGCAGGGTGGGTTGCTGGCGCGGCCCCTGGCGCTCGACGATCGCTATCTCGCCTCCGGCACCGGCCCGGTGATCGGCCGGCGTGCCGACGCAACCCTGCTGGTGCTCGTTCGCAAGGGGCGCGGCTGGCTGCTGTACGAGCCCGGCGAGACGGAGCTGCCTCGCCGCCTGGACCGGCATGCGCGCGCGGCCCTGCCCGCGAGCGGCTTCCAGATCGGCCTGGCCCTGCCGGCGGCGGCACTCACGACCCGCGACCTGCTGGCTTTCGGCTGGCGCAGCGTCTGGCCCGAACTCGGCGGCTACGGGTTGCTGACCGCGCTGGCCGGTCTGGTCGCGGCCCTGATCCCGGTCTTGACCGGCACCATCGTCGGCACGGTGGTGCCGGGCCGGGAACTCGGCCTGCTCATCGATATCGCCCTGTTCCTCTGTGTGCTGGCGGCCGTGAATGTCGCCGTCAGCATGGCCTCGCAACTGGCCCTGCTGAGGATACGCGGCAAGCTCGGCTCAATGCTGCGCGCGGCCGCGATCGACCGCGCGGTCCGGATGCCGCCAGGCCAGCATGCGCCCGTGCCGCCGCCGATCATGGCGCTGGCGATCCGCGCCGTGGAAGGCTGGCATCGCGGCGTCTGGTCGCTCGGGCTCGGGCTGGTCGCGAGCCTGCTCATGGCCCTGCCGAGCCTGTTCGTGATGGCGACGACGCTGCCGGGTGCCGCGCTCTCGGTCCTCGTGGCGGGCGGTGCAGCCTTCGCAGCCGCCTGGCTCATCGCCCGGCGCCAGCAAGCGCTGATGATCGCGCCGGGTCCGGGATCGCCGGTGAGCTGGATGGCGACGGCCTATGAGACCTTTTTCAACATCGACACGGTGCGCGCCACGGCCGCCGAGACGGCGATGTTCAACCGCTGGGCCGCCGGCTTCGCGAGCCTTCAGTTGAAGCAGCTCCGGTCCGCGCGGCTCGGGGCCTGGGCGGCGGGCATCGGGGCCGCGGTCGAGGGGCTCTTCATCCTGGTTGCGATCGGCGCCGTCGTGCTCGCGGGCGCCCTGACCGAACCCGACCGGACGATCTCCTTCGTCGTGGCGGCGGGCGTGGTCGTCGGCGCCGTCTCCGCCATGGTCGCCAGCGCGTCGGAACTCTCCATGCTGTCCCTGCAGCGCCGCATCGCCAGACCGCTGCTGCTCGGCGTGCCGGGTGTCGAGGCGGATGGGGAGCCCCTGGCGGACCCGCAGGGAGCCGTCTCGGTCGTGGCACTGAGCTACCGCCATGACGAGGCCAGCCCCGCCGTCCTCCAGGGCGTCGATCTCGTCGTGGCGCCGGGCCAGTATGTCGGCATCGTCGGCCCCTCCGGTGCAGGGAAGTCGACGCTGATCCGGCTGATCCTCGGCCTGGCCATGCCGGAGGCGGGGGCGGTCTTCATCGACGGAGTCGATACGCGCAAGCTCGACATGGCGGCGATGCGCCGTCGCATCGGCATCGTCGGACAGGGGGCGAGCCTGTTTCCGGGCACGCTGCGCGACAACGTCGCGCTCGGCTCCGGTTTGCCGGACGCCGAGATCTGGGAGAGCCTGCGCCTGGCCGGGATCGATCGCGACATCTCCGCCATGCCGCTCGGGCTCGGCACCGTGATCGGCGACACCAATCCGATGCTGTCGGGCGGGCAGGTCCAGCGTCTGCTCTTCGCCCGTGCCATCGCCACGCGGCCGAAGCTGATGATCCTCGACGAGGCGACGAGCGCGCTCGACCCGGCGGCGCAGGCCACCGTCACTCGCACCATCCGCGCGCTCGGCACCACGGTCATCGCCGTGGCGCATCGGCTCGAGACGCTCCGGGATTGCGACTGCATCCATGTGCTGGAGCGCGGCCGCATCGTCGAGAAGGGCAGCTTCGACGAGCTGGCCGGCCGCGACGGCCCCTTTGCCGCGATGCTCGGGCGGCAGGCCTGAAGACGGGTCCGGCCGGGGCGGGCCATCAAGCCTTTCTTCAACATGATACCGGGAAGTGCCGCGGAGCGGCCCGCCATCAAGACTTTTTTGGGTGCCGTTCCGTAATGTCGTCCCGCTGCAGAACGCGGCGCCGAAGCCCGGTAGGGCCGGCTCGGGCACAGGACAGACAGAGGGACCCAAAGCGATGCAGACCGCCAAAGCCGCCGCCCCGATCCTCGCCGACGAGCTGGATCTCGGGGCCCTCAGCAAGGTTTCCGGCGGCACCCGCAGCCAACCCTCCGGACCGGATTCGACGGCGATGCTCGATGCGGTCCATGCCTCCGACACGGGGCATCCTCTCGACACAGGGCATCCTCTCGAGACAGGGCATGGCCCCGTCGTCGTCAACGCCGTGCACAGCGCCCAGGCGAACCTCGCCCATACGCTCAACGCATCGGTGATGCCGCAGGGCGATGTCCAGACCTCCGTGGCCGCTCACGCCTCCACCGGTGGTCCCGATGCCCATGTCTCGGGCCAGGCCGGAGCCGGCGCCTCGGCGAGCGCGCATCACGACGGCAGCAGCGCCAGCGCATCCGCGCAGGCCGGAGCGAGCGCCTCGGCCGATGGTCATCTCGGCAACGGCCCCGTTTCGGTGAACGGTCATGCCGAGGCCCAGGCCTCGGCCAGCGTCAGCGGGCATGTCGGAGCGTCCAGCAGCTCGGCCGAGATGCAGGGCTCGGCGCAGGCCGGCGCCTCGGCCAGCGGCGACGCCACCCGCACTGTCGATCTCGGGCATGGGGTGAAGGAAACCGATACGGCATCAGGCACGGTCTACGCGAAGGCCACCGCCAACGATAGCGAGAGCGCCCAGTTCGGGCATGGCAGCTATGGCGCATCCTCCAGCGGTGGAGCCTATGCCGGAGCGGGCGCACAGGGCAGCGAAAGCACCTCGCTCGACGTCAAGGGCGTGACCGTCCATGACAGCGGCGGCGCCACCGCCGGCGCCGAGGTCGGCATCAGCGGCGGAGCCCATGCCGGCTACTCCGACCATCACCTCAGCTTCGGGGTCAGCGGTGCCGTCGCGGCGGGGCTCGGCCTCAATGTCGATCTGAACGTCAGCATCAACACCAAGGGCATCGAGGACGCCGGCAAGGCCGTGGGCGAGGGCGCCGTCGTCGCCGCCCATGCGGTGGACCATGCCGCGACCGAGGCCGGCCACGCCGTTGCGCACACGGCCGAGGCCGCCGGACGCGATGCCGAACACGCCGCCGCGGCCGTGGGACATGAGGCGGGGCAGGCCGCCCATGAGGTCGGGCATGCCGCCAGCCATGCGGCGCATGAAGTCGGTCACGCCGCCCATCAGGCGGCGCACGAGGTCAGCCACGCGGCCAGCCATGCCGCCCATCAGGTCGGCCATGCCGCCAGCAGCGCCGTGCATCACGCCGCCCACGCCGTGAGGCATTTCTTCCACCATCACTGGTAAGGACGGGCGGGTTGGCGCGGCTCAAGCGCCGCCGCCCGTTCTCGGCACGACCTTGCCCGGCGCCATGATGCCGGCGGGGTCGAGCGCCCGCGCCAGGCGCTGCAGGACGGCGTCGTAGCTCGCTTCGGCCTGCGCCTCTCGCAGGCCCGGATGACCGAGCCGGAAGGGATGATAGCCGCGACTGGCCAGCGCTGCGGCGACCTGCCGATACAGCGCGAGAGCCGCGTCGTCGGCCTCTTTGTCGGCTCGGTCCCAGGCCAGCGACACATAGCCGTGGAGCGCGCGGCCCGAGACCGCCTGGGCGCCGAGCGCGGCGAAGAAGGGCCGCTCCCCCACCGCCTCGGCCAGCAAGGCCTCGACGTTGCGCAATGCTTCGCCGGAGAACGGCAACACGGGGCAGAGCCACAGGAAACCGCAACCGTCGCGGTCGGGATCGAGAGGCTCCCCGATCGGGCCGGCCTTGGCCGCATAGAGGCTGGCGAGATTCCCGCCATGGCTGAAGCCGGTCAGGAAGGTCTCGAGCCGTTCTCCGGAGTCCGTGCGGTCCTCCATCGTCTCGATGCCGCTGGCCAGCCCTGAGAAGCTGCGGCGGATCACGGCGATCCTCGCATCGAACAGCTCGCGGTGATCGCTCGCCACGATCAGCGACAGCCCCCAGCCGGCGGCCTCCTGAAGCGCCGGCGCCAGCGCGTCCCGCCCGCGATGCAGGGACGAGAGCCGCTTGGCCCGGTTCCAGATCGCGACGTCATAGGCGTTCAGGACACCGCTCTCGACGAGCCGCCGCAGAACGGCGAGCGCGAGGTCGAAGGCCGCCTGCGTCTCGATCTCGACGAGCAGTGCCCCCGCATGGTCGAGCGTCGGGTTGAGCGCGACCCGCCCCGACAGCACGACGCCCAGGCTCGACTGGCTGAACAGCCCCTCGATCAGCGGGCCCGCCGGGCGCCCGTGAAGTTCGGCCGCGGTGCTCGCACCGAAGCGGCCATGGCCCGTCCGGATGCGCTCGCCCGTCGACAGCGCGACGTCGAGATCGAAGAGGCCGGCATGGCGGTCGCCCATCGGCCCCGCGCCGTCGCCCCGCTCGAGGGCGTTGGCCAGCACGCTGGCATCGATGGGCCCGCCGAAGCTGGGCAGGTGATAGCGCAGCCCTTCCGCCTTCAGCCGCGCCTGGAGCTGCGCGAAGGTGACGCCGGGTTCGATCCGGGCCGTGCCGTTCGCCATGTCGAGGTCGAGGATGGCGTCGAGGCGCGAGAGATCGAGGATCGCCGCATCCTCGACCGGCAACCGCGAGCCGAGCCCCCAGTTCCGGCCGCGCGAGACCGGGTGGAGAGGTTGGCCCGTCTCGCCGGCGATGGCGACGACATGGGCGGCCTCGTCGCTGGTGGCGGGACGGACGATGGCGAGCGTATGCGCTGGCCAGGGAAAGGTGGCTGCCTGATGTTGGTCCCGGGCCGGCCGCGACGCCGCGATGCCGGCCGCGGCCAGCGCAGCCAGGAACGTGTCGAGCCTGGCGACGGGATCAGACATTTTCGCCTCGCAGTCCCGTCACCCCGCCGGGACGCAAGGGAAGGTGGCGCGATTCCCGCCCGCGCGAAAGGTGGCTCAGAACAGGCCCGAAACGAGGCTGACCGTCAGACCCAGCACCGTCATGTTGAAGAAGAAGGCGTAAATGCCGTGGCAGAGCGCGGTGATGCGGATCGAGCGCGAATGGATGCTGATGTCGGCGGTGGAATTGGCGAGCCCGATGACGAAGGAGAAATACAGGAAGTCGGACAAGGCGAGCTTCTGGGGATCGCCCGGAAAATCGAGCCCGCGCTCCGCATTGAGCAGGTCGCCGGTCTCGCGGGCGCTGCCGTTGAAATACTGGTTCGCGTAGTGGATCGCGAACTTGAAGTGGACGAAGGCCCAGGTCGTCAGCACCGTCACGACCGTCAGGGCGATGTGCTCCGGCAGCAGGATGCCGCTGTCCTTCTTGACCAGCATCAGCTCGATCAGCACCGCTCCCAGGCTGACGGCGGCCGCGGCCACAGAGGCCGCGAGTGTGAACAGGCGGCCCTGGTCGCTGACCGAGACGAGATCCCGCAGCGGGTAGCGGGCGCTGCGCGACAGGGCGATCGTGCAGGCCATGAACAGGAAGGCCGCGGCGTTCCAGCCCAGCAGGGCGCGCGTCGTCGACCGGAAGCTGTCGGGCAGCGCCAGCGCGACCAGCACGCCGGCGAGGAGGCAGAGCAGGATGCGCGCATGCGGCCCCGTATGCCGGCGGGCAAGGAGGGGCGCGCTGCGCGGCAACTTCGTGTCGAACGACGTCATCTGGCACCCCGTCCCAGCGCCGCAGGTCCCGCCCGCGACAGTCCAGCGACATCATGCGCGCGTCGGGTATCCAACGTCTTGCCGTTGCGGCAGTGATTTCGCTGCAGGGTTTCCGATCGCTTAACCGGCGCCGGCGTCCGGGGCCTGGTAACGACCGCGGGAGGATCGGTGCATCGTCCCGTTTGCCCCGCCGGTATGCAAGGTCGCGCCATGAGCCGGCTCACGGAAGGCTGGCTCGTGCAGCTGCGCAGGCTGCGCCCGCTCTCCACGCCGCGGCCGGGCGGACCAGCATTCGTTGCACCGGTTCTTCGCAGGTAACCTCCTGAACGGCTTGTGCCCGGCCCGGATTTCGCGCCATATCGGCCCGACGACAGCGCAGCCCCTGTGCCGGCTCAGTGTGGTGCGGGCCGCAAGCCGGATGACGCATGGTTTCTGTAGAGCTGAAAGCGGTTTCGAAGAGCTGGGGGGGCGCTGCGGCGGTCGACGAGGTCAGCTTCACCGTCGAGGGTGGCAAGCTCGTCGCGCTGCTCGGTCCGTCCGGCTGCGGCAAGTCGACGACGCTGCGGCTGGTCGCCGGGCTGGAAGACACCAGCAGCGGCACGATCCTGATCGGCGGGCGCGACGTCACCCGTGCACCGCCCTCCGGGCGCGGCATCGCGATGGTGTTCCAGAACTATGCACTGTTCCCGCATCTCTCGGTGGCGCAGAACATCACCTTCGGGCTCGACGTGCGGAACGTGGCCCGCGCCGAGCGCGACCGGCGGCTGGCGCGCGCCGCCGAGATCCTCGGCCTCGGCGCGCTGCTCGACCGCAAGCCCTCGCAGTTGTCGGGCGGGCAGCAGCAGCGCGTGGCGCTCGGTCGCGCCATCGTCGCCGAGGCGCCGGTCTGCCTGATGGACGAGCCGCTCTCCAACCTCGACGCGCAGCTGCGCGTCGAGATGCGCCGCGAGATCCGCGAGCTGCAGCAGCGGCTCGGCATCACCATGGTCTACGTCACCCACGACCAGGTCGAGGCGATGACCATGGCCGACCAGGTCGTGCTGATGCGCAACGGCCGCATCGAGCAGGACGCCCCGCCCGACGAGATCTACGAGAATCCGGCGAGCATCTTCGTCGCGCGCTTCGTCGGCACGCCGCCGATGAATGTCGTGCCGCTGACTGCGGTGCTGGCCGCCGGCGGGGCAGGGCTCCTGACCCCGCCGCCGGGCCAAGATCCCGCCGGCCTGGCGGTCGGCATCCGCCCCGAGATGACCGATCTGGGCGAGGCCGGCATCGCCGCCGACGTCGTCGCGGTGGAGTATCTCGGCGCCGACACGCTCGTCGAAACCCGCATCGGCGGGCATGGCTTCATCGTCCGCCGCGCCGGCAAGGTGCGGACGAAGCCGGGTGAAAAGGTCTACATCACATTGTCACAATCGGCGCTGCACTGGTTCGACCAGGCGTCCGAACGCAGAGCGGTTCCCGTTTAAGATCCGGTCACAAGGGTCGGGCGCAACAGCCATATCGAGAGGGAGAGAACAGATGGACAGGCGTGACGTATTGACCGGCGCTGCGGCGCTCGCAGGGTCGCTGGCGCTGCCGGGAATCGCCCGGGCGCAGGCCGCGACGGAGGTGTCGTTCTTTTATCCGGTCGCCGTCGGCGGGCCGATCACCAAGCTGATCGACACCTACGCCGCCGATTTCGAGAAGGAGAACCCGTCGATCAAGCTGAAGCCGATCTATGCCGGCACTTATCAGGAAACGATCGTCAAGGCGCTGACCGCCCACAAGAGCGGCACGCCGCCTGTGACCTCGGTGCTGCTCTCGACCGACATGTTCACGCTGATCGACGAGGACGCGATCGTCCCCTTCGACAGCTTCGTGAAGACCGAGGACGACAAGAAGTGGCTCGCCTCCTTCTTCCCGGCCTTCATGGAAAACAGCCAGACCGGCGGCAAGACCTGGGGCATCCCCTTCCAGCGCTCGACCGTCGTGCTCTACTGGAACAAGGAACTGTTCAAGGAAGCCGGACTCGACCCCGAGAAGCCGCCGACCACCTGGGCCGAGCAGCTCGAATTCGCCCAGAAGCTGACCAAGAAGGACGCGTCTGGCAACGTCACCCAGTGGGGCATCCAGATCCCGTCCTCGGGCTTCCCTTACTGGCTCTTCCAGGGCCTCTCGACGCAGGCCGGCGCAATCCTCGCCAATGCCGCGGGCAATGCGACCAACTACGCCGACCCCGGAGTGGTCGAGGCGCTGCAGTACTGGGTCGACCTCGCGCAGAAGCACAAGGTCCATCCCCCCGGCATCGTCGAATGGGGCACCACGCCGAAGGACTTCTTCGAGAGGAAGGTCGCGATGATGTGGACCACCACCGGCAACCTGACCAATGTCCGCAGCAACGCCAAATTTCCCTTCGGCGTCGCCATGCTGCCGGCCGGCAAGCGCCGCGGCAGCCCGACCGGCGGCGGCAATTTCTACCTCTCGAAGAAGGCCACGCCGGCCCAGCAGGAGGCCGCCTTCAAGTTCATCCGCTGGATCACGACTCCCGAGCGCGCGGCCCAATGGGGCATCGACACCGGCTACGTCGCGGTCTCGCCGGCAGCCTACGAGACGCCCGCGATGCAGGCCTATGCGAAGGACTTCCCGCCGGCGCTGGTGGCGCGCGACCAGCTCCCGCATGCGGTGGCCGAACTGTCGACGCATGAGAACCAGCGCGTCACCAAGGCGCTCAACGACGGGCTGCAGGCCGCTCTGACCGGGACGAAGGCGCCCCAGAAGGCCCTGGAGGACGCGCAGGCCGAGGCCGAGCGCATCCTGAAGCCCTATCGCTGAGCCGGGGATCCGCCTCGCGATGAACACCCGCGCGACCGCCACGGTCCATGGCTGGCTGCTCCTGCTGCCGGCCATGGCCTGCCTGGCCCTGTTCACGCATTGGCCGGCGGTCGCGAGCCTCATCGAGAGCTTCTACTCGACACCCAAGGCGCGCCGCCCGGCGCGCTTCGTCGGGCTCGACAATTACCAGCAGCTGCTCGCCGACCCGATCTTCTGGAAGGCGATGTCGAACAATCTCTGGTTCGCGCTCGGCACCATCCCGACCTCGATCGCTCTCGCGCTCCTGATGGCGGTCTGGGTCAACGACAGGATCGTCGGGCGGACCTGGGTCCGGATGGCGTTCTTCACGCCCACGATCCTGCCGATGATCGCGGTCGCCAATATCTGGCTGTTCTTCTTCACGCCGCAATACGGCCTGCTCGAGCAGATCGTCGGGGCCTTCGGCGGACGCAGCACCAACTGGCTCGGCTCTCAGGATACCGCCCTCTACGCGATCACCATCGTCGCGATCTGGAAGGAGGCGGGCTTCTTCATGATCTTCTATCTGGCGGCGCTGCAGGCCCTGCCGCCCAGCCTCGGCGAAGCGGCGGCGATCGAGGGGGCCTCGCGCTGGACTTACTTTCGGCGCATCCAGTTCCCGCTGCTGATGCCGACGACGCTGTTCGTGCTGATCAATGCGGTGATCAACGCCTTCCGCATGGTCGACCACATCTTCGTCATGACCCGGGGCGGACCCGACAACGCGACGACGCTGCTGCTGTTCTACATCTACCAGGTCGGCTTCAGCTTCTGGGACACGGCCTATGCGGCGACGCTGACCTGTGTGCTGCTGGCGCTGCTCGCCCTCGTCGCCTTCGTCCAGTACGGCTTCCTCGAGCGCAGGACGCATTATCGATGAGCGCGCCCGCACCCCAGCCGGTCGTCACCGCGGCGCGCTCGGATCCTTATGCCCCCAAAGGCCTGTCGCTGACGCTGGAATCGACCGGGGCGATCCTGCTCGCGCTGCTCTGGGTGATGCCGCTCGCCTACGCGATCTGGGCGGCGATCCATCCGGCCGAGTACACCACGCGCTTCGTGCTGACCGCGCCGCTGACGCTCGACAACTTCACCCGGGCCTGGGCGGCCGCTCCCTTCGCGCGCTATTTCCTCAACACCTTCATCCTGGTGACGATGATCCTCGCCTTCCAGCTCGTTCTGGGGACGCTCGCGGCCTATGCGCTGGCGCGGCAGGATTTCTGGGGCCGCGACGTCGCCTTCGCGCTGATCCTGGCGCAGCTGATGATCATGCCGGACGCGCTGATCGTCGAGAACTACCGCACGCTCGCCCGCGTCGAGCTGATCGACACGATCCCCGCCATCGCGCTGCCCTATATCGCCTCGGCTTTCGGCATCTTCCTGCTGCGGCAGACCTTCAAGACCGTCCCGAAGGAGCTCGATGACGCTGCCCGCGTGGAAGGGGCGAGCGCTCTGCAGGTGCTGATGAAGGTCTATGTCCCGCTCGCGAAGCCGACCTATATCGCCTATGGGCTGGTCTCGGTCAGCTATCACTGGAACAACTTCCTCTGGCCGCTGCTGGTGACGAACTCGGTCGAGTCGCGCCCGCTGACCGTCGGCCTGCAGGTGTTCTCGTCCAGCGACCAGGGCATCGACTGGGCGGTGATCTGCGCCGCGACGCTGATGACCTCGGCCCCGCTTCTCGTCGGCTTCCTGCTCTTCCAGCGCCAGTTCGTGCAGAGCTTCATGCGCGCCGGTATCAAGTGATGAAGGTGCGGCTGCGATGAAGCTCATCACCTGGAACATCCAGTGGGCGCGCGGCACCGACGACCGCGTCGATCCCCGGCGCATCATCGAGCACGCCCGGGCGATGGCGGATTTCGACGTGCTCTGCCTGCAGGAGGTCGCGGCGAATTTCCCCGATCTCGACGGCAATGACGAGACCGACCAGTTCGCCCTCTTCGCGCAGATGCTGCCGGGTTTCACCGCCATCGAAGGCATCGGCGTCGATGTCGATGACGGCCGCGGCGGGCGCAAGCGCTTCGGCAACCTGATCCTGACCCGCTACCGCGTCGCGCAGGCCCTGCGCCATCTCCTGCCCTGGGAGGCGGCCGCGACGCGCAACATGCCGCGCGTGCTGGTCGAGGCGGTCGCCGAGACGCCGCTCGGCCCGGTGCGGCTGATGACGACGCATCTCGAATACTCCTCGCCGGAGCTGCGGGCGGCGCAGGTCGAGGGCATCCGGGAGGCGCACCGCATGGCCGCGTCCCGTGCCCGCACGCCGCGCGCACCGGGCCCGCACACCTATGCGCCGACGTCCAACACGGCGAGCGCGATCCTGACCGGGGATTTCAACATGCGGCCGGACGATTCCGCCTTGGCGCGGCTGATGGCGCCCTTTGAGGACGGCACGCCGCCGCTGCGCGATCTCTGGCCGGAACTGATGGGCGATGCGCCACCGCCGCCGACGGCCTTCATCGTCGACCAGACCTACGGCCCGCCGGGCTGCCTCGACTATGTGCTGGCGACCCCCGATCTCGCAGCCCGCGCCCGCCGCATCGTCTGCGATGTCGACACGCGCGCCTCCGACCACCAGCCGATCCTGGTCGAGTTCGATGTCGTCTGAGCGTTGGCTCGCGAGCGCGCGATGATGTTTTCGCGGCGCGATCTCGATCGCCTGAACGGCATCCTCGCCGAGGCGGCACGGCGCGAAATCATGCCGCGTTTCCGCAGGCTGACCGCCGGCGAGGTGCGTGAGAAAGCGGCGCCGGGCGATCTCGTGACGGAGGCCGATGAGGCGGCCGAGCGTTTCATCTTCGCCGAGCTCGAGCGGGCCTTCCCGGGAGCATTGCTCGTCGGCGAGGAGGCCGCGACGCGCGACCCGGCCGTGCTGGCGCGCCTCGCCGATGCCGAACTCGCCTTCGTCATCGATCCCATCGACGGCACGCTGAACTACGCTTCCGACCTGCCGCTCTTCGCGGTCATGGCCGCCGCCGTCGTCCAAGGCGAGACCGCAGCAGCAGTGATCCACGACCCCGTGCTGAACGACAGCGCGCTGGCTTTGCGGGGCGAGGGGGCCTGGCTGGAGGGCTCAGCGGGCACGTCCCGCGATCTGCGCGTCGGCAGGCCGGTGGCCCTGGCGGCGATGCATGGCATGGCGAGCTCGCAGTACTTTCCCGAGCCGAGGCGCAGCGCGCTGCCGGCCCGTTTCCCCGCCTTCGCCAGCGTGGCATCGTTGCGCTGTTGCGGCCAGGAATACCGCCTCGCCGCCGCGGGCCGCTGTGACTTCCTGCTCTATGGCGGGCTGAACCCCTGGGACCATGCGCCCGGCGTGCTGCTGTTCGGCGAGGCCGGTGGCCATGCCCGCATGCTCGACGGCAGCCTCTACCGGCCCGGCACCTCCTCGACCGGGCTTCTCTGCGCAGCTGATGCCGACAGCTGGCGGTCGATCCGGGATCGTCTCGTCGGCTGACCGCTGCGTGTTCGCCACCGACGGCCGGCCAATTCAAAAGCTCACCCTGATCTGGCCCATACCGCTGTGCGAGCCGCCCCGGGCGAAGACTTCCCATGGCCGGTCACCGGCACCCCGCCGATCGAACATTCCGCCTGAAGCTGCAAGCCCAGCTCCCCACGGGTCTCGCGCTCCCTGCGACCCGCAACCGCCAGCGCGGCGGCGCTGTCGCCAAAGGCGGAGCGCTCGGCAAAGGCGGGGGGCGGACCGCGATGCGCTGCACGGCCGCGATGAGAGACAGGGTGAAGCCATGACCGCTCAGCAAGGGCAGGCTCGCCTGGAGGCGCCCGCTCCACTTTGTGCTGGCATAGGAGGCGGTGAGACCGCCACGCAGCACCGGAACGACGCGCGAGACGCTGTGGTCGATCCGACCGAAGGCCGCGGACGCGCCGAGCTCCAGCGCCCCGATCCGGGTCATGCCTTAGAGGCCGACCTGGAACACGTCGCTCTCGATTCGGCCCAGCCCGCCCGGCCGGAGGCGCGAGGCCGAGCCCCCCTCCAGCATCGTCCCGAGGAACCGCCCGGCAGAACGCAGGCCAGCCGCTGAGGCAGCGGTATGGATTCTCGGGCCGCTGCATTGACCGGGATCGACGGTCAGCTGACCAGTCCAAAGCTTGCACCGATCGCGGTCTCATCCGGAGACCGCGTCGCGGGTTGTTTCAGGGCCGAGGTGGTAAGAGGCACGCGACGTGCCCGGTCCGGGTCACCTGGCCCGGTTCAGCGCCCTAAGCCGAGCGGTCGGCGGGGCGCCGGGTTCGCCGGATCAGTGTCCAGGCGCGCAGGTCGTGGATGACCTTGGCCGTCGCCACCAGCACCAGCAGGCAGAATGCCGCCTTCGACAGCGGCTCCATCGTGCCGTCGACGAGCCAGGCATGGACGACGCTGCCGATGACGACGACGACCGCGAGGAGGGTATGGGCGAGGCGCCATGTCCTCGGGGCGAGGCGAAAGCGGGACCGCCACGCCGCCAGCGCCGCCGAGGCGAACACCGCCCACATCGCGACGACGCCCCAGGCCGAGAAGGGCGTCGGCGAGACGAAGAGCAGCGCATCGACGACGTCGGGCGGGCTGGTGAGCCACAGACCCCCGACATGGAGAAGGATCAACGCGACCAAGGCGGCGCCCAGCCAGGCGTGGACCCGGCGCCCGCGTCGGGCCGGCAGCGCGGGCAGGGAACCGCCCGCCAGCAAGGGCTGAACCAGCAGCAGCGCGAGCGCGAGGATCCCCGCGAAGCCGGACGCGACATAAACGGCGTCGCGCCAGGCGAGCAGAGGGCTTGCAGCCGCCAGGGCAATCGGCATCGCGATGACCAGGGCGAGCGCGCCCCAGATCAGAAATCCCCGAAGCGAGAGCAAGCCGTTCAGGCCGGCTGCAGCACGAAATGGGCGCTGAGGCTGGTGTCGCGCGCGCGGGCCATCACGGGTCGCAGGAAGACCGTCCTGAAGCCGTCGCCCTCATAGGCGAGGTGGCCATGCGCCTGCCCGAAGGCCGGGATGATCTGGGGCATTTCCAGCCGGAACGTTCCGTCGGCGCCGGTGAGCGTGGCGCCATGGCTGTGGGCGTCGTTCTCGCGGCCCTCGGTGGTGTGGGCCCAGATCTGGATGCGAATGCCGGGCAGGGGCGCGCCGTCACCGGCGCGACGCACCGTCCCGGTCATCCAGAAGCCGCCGCCGCCGATGCGGCCGACGATCGGGGCGCCGGGGATGTAGTTGTTGGCACCGCCCGGCATGGTCGGGGTGGGGGCCAGCCCCTGCGCCCGGGCTGGCGATAACAGGCCGGGCGCTCCGGTCAGGAGCGCGGCGCCAGCGAGGGTGGAACCGCGTGCGAGAAAGGCGCGGCGGGTCGATCGATCATGGCTCAACGCAGCGTCTCCTTGATGTCTCGGCGATCGACGGGGAAGGCGGCGTCAGTGGCGGGGCCTAGCGCCACGCCGACGCGCGCGTCTCCTTCTTACTATTGATAAGCGTGGCCTCGGGAGGCCGGGCAAGACGGCAGGCGCTCGCAGCGCGCGGGCGGCGCCCCGGCCCCGCCGGTAGCCGAGCTGATTTATGGAAACGAGTTCAATGGCTTGACGCGCTGGGTTGAGATGCCGCCTCCGGGATCGCGCCTCTTCACGAATTCGCGCACTCTACCCGGCGCCATGCCGTAGCGCGTCCACGATCACCCTGAAGGCGGGCAGGTTCTGCCGGCGGCTGGGATAGTAGATGTAGTAGCCCGGGAAGGGCGGCGACCAGTCCGCGAGCACGGGAACGAGCGCGCCGGCGGCGATCGGTCCGGCGACGAGGTCCTCCGGCACATAGGCAATCCCGTAGCCGTTCACGGCCGCGTCGATCATTGCGACCGAGGTGTTGAAGGTCAGCTGGCCGTCGACCCGGACGCGCAGCTCCTGGCCGACCTTTTCGAACTCCCAGGCATAGAGCCCGCCCGATCGCGACTGGCGCATGTTGATGCAGTTGTGAGCGACGAGTTCGTTGGGATGCTGCGGCGGCGGTCTGGCGGCGAGGTAGGCCGGCGATGCGACCGCGAGGAGCCGCCAGTCAGGCCCGATGCGGACGGCGATCATGTCCTTCTCGACTCTCTCGCCGAGGCGGATCCCGGCATCGAACTGATCCTCGACGATGTTGCGCAGCCCGTTGTCGATGCTGAACTCCACCTTGATCTCGGGATAGGCACGCAGCACCGGTCTGAGCTTCGGCCAGACGAGCCCGCTCAGGGCGTGATCGGACAGGGTCAGGCGGACGGTGCCAGCGGGCCTTTCCCGATAGCTCATCAGCGCCGCGATCTCGGTGTCGATCTCGGCGATGCGCGGCGCCAGAGACTGGCGCAGTCTCTCGCCCGCTTCGGTCGTCGCGACCGAGCGCGTGGTGCGCGCCAGCAGGCGAATGCCCATGCGCGTTTCGAGCGTCTTGATCGTGTGACTGAGCGTCGACTGCGTGATGCCGAGCTTGGCGGCGGCACGCGTGAAGCTGCGCTCCTCCGCCACGGCGAGGAACCAGAGCAGGTCGTTGAAATCCTCGCGGGCCATGCGCGTCTCTCCGGCTCCAGCATTCATGGGCTGTGTCGATATATGTATGCGGATTTTGGCTGCTAATGGCGGGTGCCCGAACTTCCTATTTTGGAAGCCATCCAATCGAGAGGGGGACCCTGCGGCGCATGCCGCGTCCTCCTGCAGGAGATGGTCATGGAACTGACGATCAACGGATCGAAACAGCGCGTCGATGTCGAGCCCGACACCCCGTTGCTCTGGGTCCTGCGCGATGAACTCGGCCTCACCGGAACGAAATATGGCTGCGGCGTCGCGCAATGCGGTGCCTGCACGGTTCTGGTCGATGGACAGGCGACGCGCTCCTGCGTGACGCCTGTCGAGAGCGTGGCAGGGTCGGCGATCACCACGATCGAATCCGTCGAGGCCGATCCGGTCGGCCGCCGGGTCGTCGAAGCCTGGGTGGCGCATCAGGTGCCGCAATGCGGCTATTGCCAGTCGGGCCAGGTGATGGCGGCGACCGCGCTGCTGACGCAGACGCCGCAGCCCAGCGAGGCCGACATCGCGGGTGCGATGATCAATCTCTGCCGCTGCGGCACCTACAACGCCATCGCCGCGGCCGTCCGCGACGCGGCACGCGGTTGAGGGGAGAGGGTCATGAACGCTCCCTTCGCCACGCCTGTCCTGCCCTTCAAGCCCTCGCGCCGCGGCCTGCTCGGCGGGATGGGCGCGCTCGTCCTCGGCGTCGCGCTGCCGGCCGGCAGCGCCCGCGCCCAGAACGCCGCCGCCGGCATCAGGCCCGGCACGCGCGTCAGCGCTTTCCTGGAAATCCGCCCCGACAGCACCGTGCTGTTCCGCAGCCCCTTCATCGAGGGCGGGCAGGGCGTCTTCACCGCCATGGCCCAGATCGTCGGCGAGGAGCTCGACGTCGAACCGACCCGCTTCGTCATCGAGGGCGCACCGCCCGGCCCGGACTATCTGCTGATCGGCGGTGCCCGCTTCACCGGCGGCAGCATGTCGGTGCGCAAGAGCTATGAGACGATGCGCCGGCTCGGCGCCGCGGCCCGCACCATGCTCATCCAGGCAGCGGCGGCGCAGTGGAAGGTGCCGGTCGCGTCCCTCTCGACCGAGCCCGGCCGCGTCGTCCACAAGGCCAGCGCCCGCAGCCTCGCCTATGGGGATCTCGCGAAGGCTGCGGCGGCGCTGCCCGTGCCGGCACAGGTCTCGCTGCGCCGCGAGGCGGATTTCCGCTGGATCGGCAAGCCGGTGCCGCGTCTCGACGTCCGCGACAAGTCCACCGGCAGGACGCGCTACGCCATCGATCTGAAGGTCGAGGGCATGGTCCATGCGGCGGTTCAGCATGCCAGCCGCCTCGGGCTCGACCCGGCCGCGATCGCCAATGAGGCGGAGGTTCGGGCGATGCCGGGCGTACAGTCGATCCACCGTCTTCCGGGTGCGGTCGCCGTCGTCGCCAGCAGCTGGTGGCGCGCCCGCCGCGCCGTCGAGGCGCTGCAGGTCACCTGGGCGGAGACCAATACGGCCAAGGCCCGCCCGATGCCGGCGACCTTCTCATCGGACGGTCATCGCGCGACGCTGATGGCCGCGGCCGGCGAGGGCATCGCCTTCGAGACGCAGGGCGACGCCGCGGCGTCGCTCGCCCGCGCGACAACTGTCGTCGAGGCGACCTTCGACGCGCCCTATCTCGCCCATGCCCAGCTCGAACCGCCCTCGGCCATCGCCCGCTTCAGGCCGGACGGCTCGCTCGAACTCTGGCTACCGAACCAGGCGCCGGAGATGTTCCAGGCCGATGCCGCCAGGGTCGCCGGGCTGACGCCGGACAAGGTGACGATCCACTCCCCCGTGCTCGGCGGCTTCTTCGGCCGGCATTTCCTCTACCAGGCGGCGGCGCCCTATGCTCAGGCCATCCTGCTGGCCAAGGCGGTCGGCAAGCCGGTCAAGTTGATCTGGAGCCGCGAGGAGGAGTTCCTGCGCGATGCGGTCCGGCCGATGAGCGTGGCACGCTTCAAGGCCGGGCTCGACGAAAGCGGGCTGCCGGTGGCGCTGCAGGCCGTGGCGATCGGGGAGGGGCCGGTCAGCCGCTGGTTCGGCAGCGAGGCGGGCAAGGCCGACGCTTCGGCCGTCGAGGGCATCACCGGCAAGCCCTATGCGATCGCGAACCGGCGCGTCGGCCAGATCCATGTCGACGATCCCGCGATCATCGGCTTCTGGCGCTCGGTCGGCCATTCGATGAACGACTTCTTCTACGAGACGTTCTTCGACGAGCTCGCCGATGCCGGCAAGCACGACCCCTACGCGCTCCGGCTGCGCCTGCTCGCGGGCAGCCCACGGCACAGGGCGCTGCTGGAGGCGGTCGGCGAGCTGTCGGGCGGCTGGAAGCGCGGCCCCTTCGTGGCGGCCGATGGCAGCCGGCGGGCGCGCGGCGTCGCCATGGCCTCGCCCTTCGGCAGCGAGGTCGCGACCATCGCCGAGGTTTCGCTGAACGGGTCGGACATCGTCGTTCACGATGTCTGGGTTGCGGTCGATCCCGGCAGCATCGTCAATCCGGCGGTAATCGAGGCGCAGGTCCAGTCGGCCGTGGCCCTCGGCCTCTCCTCGGCGCTGCTGGAAGAGGTCGTCTACGAAAACGGCGTGCCCCGCGCGCGCAACTACGACGGCTACCCGATCCTGCCGCCGGACCGCATGCCCAAGGTCCATGTCCGCATCATCGAGAGCGGCGCGCCGATGGGCGGCATCGGCGAGCCGGGCCTGCCCGGCGTCCCGCCGGCGGTCGCCAACGCCGTCGCGGCCCTGACCGGCAAGCGCATCCGCAGCCTGCCGATGTCGAAGGCCGATCTGAAGGCGACGGCCGGGTGAGGCTCGGCCGTGACTAACGTAGCGCTCGCTGCGGCCCGGCTTCGGCCGGGTCGCGGGGGCTCCTCCGATCACGCGACGAGCAAACGGCACGTCTCATGACCCATGCGTCCACCCTCGCGACCCGGCGTTCCTTGCTGGCCGCCGCCCTGGCAGGCCTCGCATCCGGGCGCCCCGCCGCTGCGCAACCCGCCCCTCGGCCCGAGGAGAAGACCCAGATGCGGATTCGCTTCGCCTTCGCGGACCAGCGCTTCACCGCGACGCTGGACGACACGACTTCAGCCCGGGACTTTGCCTCGATGCTGCCGCTCGACATGTCGATCGAGGATTACGCCAGCAACGAGAAGATCGCCTACCTGCCGCGCAGGCTGACGACGCAGGGCAGCGGGCCGTTCGGCAACGAGGCGCCGGGAGACCTCGGCTACTACGCCCCGTGGGGCAATCTGGCGATGTATTACGGTGCCTATCGCTATTCCGCCGGCCTGATCCGTCTCGGGCGCCTCGACGACGGCATCGCCCCCTTGCTCAAGCGCGGCACGTACCCGCTGCGGATCGAACGCCTGGGGTGACCCCGAGAGGACGCGCTCCAGGGCGGGCCGCAACGGTCACCGGCGACGTCAAGCCGGATGGGTGGATGCACGCCGCGCGGCTTTCCGCCCGGCGATCTCGCCCAGCCCGACCGCCGTCAGCAGCCCGTTGCCCGAGAGATAGCCCGAGGCACGGCGGCCCGACACGCCGACCGCCGCGCCGCCACAGGCGAAGAGATTGGCGAAGGCGGACCCGTCCCGCCGCAGCACGCGAGCCTGCGGGTCGATCCTGAGGCCGCCCTGGGTGTGAAAGAGGGCGCCGGTGACCGCGACGGCGCAGAACGGAGCCGCCAAAGGCGCCGCACCGCGGAAGTCGCGGCCGAAGCGGTCGCTGCCATCGCCCTGCTTCAGGGCCTCGACCTCGGCCGCCGTCGCCGCCAGGGCATCGGGCGGCAGGGCGAGCATTGCAGCCAGTTCCGCGATGTCCTGCGCCTGCACGATGGCGCCCTGCGCCTCGGCGTTGCGGAAGTCCTCGAACTGCCGGGCGATGGCCGCGATGCGTCCGTCGAAGATCGTCCAGGCCTTGCCGCCGGGCTGGGCGAGGACGGTCGCCGCCTGCTCGGAATAGCCATGGCTCTCGTCGGAGAAGCGCTCGCCCCGGACATTGACCTGGAATCCGCCCTCCATGATCGTCGCCCAGGTGATCAGGATCCCGTGGGGATGGGCGACGGAGCCGTGCCCCTGATGGCCGGACATGTCGACGAGTTCGGCACCAAGTGCATCGCCCCAGAGCACGGCATCGCCCTCATTGCCGGAATGGCCGAACCAGAACGCGTCGGCCATCTCGGGAATGTATGTCGCGACGAGATCCCGGTTGCCGCCATAGCCGTTGCAGGCCAGCACCAGGGCCTTGCAGCCGATCTGCTCCTCGCTGCCACCGGGGCGCGTGCCCGCGATGCCGGCGACGCGGCCGGCGGAGTCGGTGAAGAGCGTGGTGGCGCGAAACCCGGTCAGGATCGGGATGTCGCGGGCCTCGGCGGCCTCACGCAGCCGGTCGACCAGTTCCGAACCGGTCCGCTTCGGCAGGCCGTGCATGCGGCGGGCGGAATGGCCCGGATAGGAGAAGTTCGTCACCACGTCGAAGGGCAGGCCGTGGCGGTCGGCGAGCCATTCGAGCACCGGGCCGACATGCGCCGCGAGCCGCGAAACGATGGCGGGATCGGGCTCGTTCTCGGCCTTGGCCAAGATGTCGGCCGCGAACAGCTCGGCACTGTCCTCGATGCCGGCGGCGCGCTGGAAGCGGGTTGCTGCGGCGGGGATCAGCCCGGCCGAGAGCGCGGTCGAGCCGCTCGGCAGCGCGTCGCGCTCGACGATGACGACCTCGGCGCCCGCCTCGCTGGCCGCGAGCGCGGCGACCAGCCCGGCGGCGCCGGCGCCGATGATCAGGACGTCGGCCTCGGCGTCGAAGGAACGGCCCTCGGCCGGAAGGACGGCGGTCACGGCGCTCATATCTCGGCCATCACCCCGGCGATGGTGGCGATCCGCGCGACGGGCTTCAGCGCCGCGATCGCCTCCGCATGCATGGCAGGCGTGGGGGCCGCGCAGCCATCCTCGAGCACGGTCACGTCGAGATCGCGGACATGGGCGTCGCGGACGGTCGAGGCGACGCCGCCATTGGTGACGATGCCGGCGACGACGAGATGCGCGATGCCGAGCTTGCGCAGAACCCACTCCAGCCGGGTCTGGTAGAACGCGGAATAGGCGATCTTTTCGATCGCCACGTCGATGGGCTGCAGCGCATCGACGACGCGGTGTCCCCAGCCGCCGGGCAGGAAGTCGCCGCGCTTCAGGAAGGGCCGCATCTGCTTGAGATGCGGCGAGATCAGCGGCTCGCCGCCGCGACCCGGCACCAGCGTGAACTGCGTCGCCGCCACCAGCCCGCCCTGCGCGCGAAAGCGCTCGACCAGCGGCAGCAGCCGACCGGGCAGCGCCTGCGCCTCGGGTGAGGCGGCGCCGCCCTTCGCATAGGCGCCGTCTGGGTGGATGAAGTCGTTCTGCAGATCGACGATCAGCAGTGCGGTCGTGGCGATGTCGGCAATCGGGCCAGCCATGGTCAGCTCCTCAGGATGACGAGGTTGCCGAGCGCGTCGACCTCGGCGGTGAGGCCGGGGTCGAGCAGCACGGTGGCATCGGGCTGCTCGAAGATCGCCGGCCCCGCGATGCGGGCGCCGACCGGCAGATCGAGCCGCGACCAGATCGCGGTCTCCCGCCAGGCGCCGTCGAGATAGACCTGCCGCGTGCCGCGCCGTGCCCGGTCGAGACTGGCCTCGGCCGAGGGAGCGAGCGCCGTGAGGTCGAAGGCCGGGCGGCGGCCGATGGCGGCGGTGCGCAGCGTGACGACGCGCAGCGGGATACCCGGCAGGAGCCGGCTGAAAGCGGCGCCATAGGCGGCTTCGAAAGCCTCGCGGATGACGTCGCCGGTGACGCCGGTGCCCGCCTCTCCGAGCGTGACCGGGAGCGGCACCGAGACCGTGTGCGTCTGCCCGAGATAATGCATGTCGAGTTCGTAGAGCACGTCGATGCGCTCGACCGAGAGGCCGGCCTCGGCGACGACCCGGTGGGCCTCGCGCCCGGCCTCGACCATGCGGGCGTCGAGGCCCGCGGCGTCCAGCCCCTCCAGCATCAGGTTGACCGTCTGCACGCCGTCATGGCGGATATCGGCGATGACGCAGCCCAGCGCCGAGGTCACGCCCGGAAAGCGCGGCACCAGCGCGCCCTTCAGCCCGACCTCGTGGATCAGGGCGCCGGCGTGCAGGGCGCCGCCGCCGCCGAACGGCATCGCCATGAACTTTGCCGGGTCGTGGCCGCGCTCGATCGAGACGAGGCGGATTGCGCCGGCCATGCGGGCGTTGGCGATCTTCACGATGGCTTCCGCCGCGGCCATCACGTCGAGCCCGAGCGGCTCTGCGATCTCCCTCGCGATCGCGGCCCTGGCGGCGTCGACATCAAGCCGCTGCAGCGTGCCGAGCGGCTTCTCGCCGTCGATGCGGCCGAGCACCAGATTGGCGTCGGTCAGGGTCGGGCGGGTGTTGCCCTGCCCGTAGCAGACCGGGCCGGGGCGGGAGCCGGCGCTTTCCGGGCCGACCTCGAGCAGCCCGCCGGCATCGACGCGGGCGATCGAGCCGCCGCCGGCGCCGATCGTGGTGATCTCGATCATCGGGGTCCGGATGATCATGCCGAAATCGATCGTCGTCTGGGCGGCGAGCGCCGCCTGCCCGCCGGCAATCAGCGAGACGTCGAAGGAGGTGCCACCGAGATCGCCCGTGATGATGTCGGGATGGCCCGCTGCGCGGGCGATCACCGCAGCGGCGATGACGCCGGCCGCCGGCCCCGACAACGCGGTCCGGACCGGCAGGCGCCGCGCCGTGGCGGTCGACATCACGCCGCCATTGCTCTGCACGATGTGGAAGCGGCCCTTGAAGCCGTCGGCCGCCAGCGCATCCTCGAGCCGGCCGAGATAGGAGCCGACGACCGGCTGGAGCGTGGCGTTGAGCGCCGTCGTCGAGGAGCGCTCGAACTCGCGGATCTCCGGCAGGATCGCCGAGGAGCAGGCGATGTTGTCGTTCGGCCAGACGGCGCGGGCGGCCTCCAGCGCGTCGCGCTCGTTCTGCGGGTTGGCATAGGCGTTGATGAAGATGATCGCGAGCGCCTCGCAGCCCCTTTCGTGCAGGGCGCGCGCGGCCTCGCGCACCGCCTCGCGATCGACCGCCACATGGATCGTGCCGTTGGCCAGCGTCCGCTCGGGCACCTCGACGCGGCAGTCGCGAGACGCGACCGGGACGAAATCGCCCCAGAGCCCCCAGGTCTGGCGGCGGTCGCGGCGGCGCATCTCCAGCGCGTCACGAAAGCCCGGCGTGGTGATGATGCCGACCCTGGCGCCTTTGCGCTCCAGCAGCGCATTGGTGCCCACCGTGGTGCCGTGCACGATGGAGGCCAGCTCCGAGACCGGGCCGAAGGTCGTCAGCCCGGCGATGAAGCCCTTGGCCTCGTCGCCGCGCTGGGAGGGGACCTTGGCGGTGCGGAAGCGCTTGGCCGCCTCGTCGAACCAGAACAGATCGGTGAAGGTGCCGCCGACATCGACGCCGACGACGGCCTTGGGAGAGGAGGTGGTCATCAGCCGATCTCGCTGTCGAAGCCGTAGACATCCCGGGCCGCCCCGGGGCTGACGTAGCCGTTGGCGACGTCGCGGCGCAGCGCCTCGCGGTCGCGCTGGTGCGGGTCGCCATAGCCGCCGCCGCCGGGGCTTTCGAGGCGCACGCGCTGGCCCTTCGCGATGTGAATGTCCGCGATCTTGGTGACGAGCGGCGGGGATTTCGGCCCGTTCTCCGTGTCGTAGACGAAGCGGTTCATCGCCGCGGGCTTGCCGCCGGCGACGCCGAAGGGCGGGAACTTGCCGCGCTCGCCGAGCAGGAAGACGTCGGCGCCGCCCTGCGCCAGAACCTCGATCTCGTAGATCGCGCCGCAGCCGCCGCGATGGCGGCCGGCGCCCCCCGAATCCGGCCGCAGCGCCCATTGCGTGAACATCACGGGGTACGCCGCCTCCAGAATTTCGGCCGGCGGAATCGTCGCCGTCGAGATCGGGTTGTTACCGTGGTTCAGCCCGTCGCCTTCCGGGTTGCCGCCGAGGCCGCCGCCGAAGAAGGAGAACATCACGAAGCGCGAGCCGTCGTCGCGATGGCCGGCCAGCGAGAGCGCGTTGATCGTCGCATAGGGCGAGCCGTTCGCCCGCTCCGGCGCGATCTGCGCGAAGGCGCCGAAGACCGTGTCGATGACGCGCAGGATGGTCTCGGTATAGCCGCCGACCGGCCTGGGCGGCGAGACGCCGAGCAGCGTGGTTCCCGGAATGACGAAGGTGATCGGCTTCAGCACGCCGGCATTGGCCGGGACATGCGGGAAGATGTGCTTGAGCGCGACGTAGCAGCAGGCGACCGCGGTCGAATAGGCGATGTTGAGCGGCCCGCGGCAGGGCGGCGCCGAGCGCGAGAAATCGAGCGTCATCGCATCGCCCGCGATGGTGAGGTCGAGCGCGATGCGCAGCGGCTCGTCGGTGATGCCGTCATTGTCGAGGAAGTCGTCGAAGCTGTAGCGACCGTCCGGCAGGGCCGCGATCTCGGCCCGCATCAGCGCCTCGGCGCGGGCGCTGAAGGCGTCGAGCGCGGCCTCGACCGTCGGCGTGCCGTAATCGTCGAGCAGGGCGGAGAGCCGTCGCTCGCCGAGGTCGAGCGCGTTGAGCTGGCCGTTGAGATCGCCCCAGTTCGACTGCGGCAGGCGCGAATTGGCACCGAGGATCTCGACGATGTCGCCCTGGAATTCGCCTTTGCGCACGAGCTTCACCGGCGGGATGCGGAAGCCCTCCTGGAAGCTCTCGGTCGCCTTGGCGTTGAAATTGCCCGGTACGTTGCCGCCGACATCGAGCCAGTGACCGACCGAGGCGAGCCAGCAGAACAGCTTGCCGTCCCGGAAGATCGGCCGCACCAGGCGCATGTCGTTGAGATGGGTGCCGCCCTCATAGGGGTCGTTGAACAGCCAGGTGTCGCCGGGTTCGTTCGGCGCACCGGCCTCGACGCGCGCGATCACGGCGCGCACCGCGAAGGCCATCGCGCCGACGAAGATCGGCAGGCCCGACGTGCCCTGGACCAGGGTGTCGCCCGTGGTCGCGTGATAGAGCCCGTGGCAGGCGTCATGCGCCTCGGCGATGATCGGGTTGAAGGCGGAGCGATAGAGCGTCGCGTCCATCTCGTTGGCGATCTGCTCGAGCCTGCCCTTCAGCACGGCGAGCGTGACGGGATCGAGCGTCGCGGTCACGGCGTGCCCTCATAGGCCTTGCCGGCGGCGATCATCGCGGGCGTGCCGATCACGGCATTGAGCTGGTCGAAATCGAACATCCGGTCGCGGAACGGGTCGGTGGTGCCATGGGTCTTGAGGCTGGCGTAGAAATCCTGCGCGGCCCGCGCGAGCGCCCGCACGATCCCGCCCGGGAAGATCACCAGCGAGAAGCCGAGCTCCTCGAGCGCGCCCGTCGAGCGGATCGGCGTGCGGCCGCCCTCGACCATGTTGGCCATCAGCGGGAGCGTCCCCTTCAGCTCGCTGACGACGCGGGTCAGTTCCTCGCTCGAGCCCGGCGCCTCGACGAACAGCATGTCCGCGCCGGCCGCCGCGTAGAGATGGGCCCGCTCCAGGGCGCGCTCGAACCCCTCGACCGCGATGGCGTCGGTCCGTGCGATGACGAGCGTCTCGTCGGAGGCCCTAGCATCCGTCGCCGCCTTGATCTTGCCGACCATTTCGGCGGCCGGGATCACGCCCTTGTCGGCGAGATGGCCGCAGCGCTTGGGGAAGCTCTGGTCCTCGATCTGCAGGGCGTTGGCGCCGGCCCGCTCGAACAGGCGCATCGTGCGCTGCATGTTGAGCGCATTGCCGTAGCCCGTGTCGGCATCGACGATGAGCGGGGTCGCGACACGGTCGCGGATCATGGTGATCGTCTCGGCGACCTCGGCCATCGAGACGAGCCCGATATCGGGTCCGCCGAGGCGGGTATAGGCGATCGAGGCGCCGGAGACGTAGAGCGCCTCGAAACCGGCATCGGTGGCGAGCGAGGCGGTCAGCGCATCGTAAACCCCGGGCGCGAGCACGATCTGGGGCTGGCGGAAGCGAGCCTTGAGGGAGAGGGTCATCGGTCAGGTCCTGGTGACGGGCGCTGCGGCCAGCAAGGCGTCGAGCGCTGCGATATCGGCCGCGCCCGGTAGGGCATCGACGGCCGCGATGATCGCCTCGGCCCGGGACTGGCCCCAGACCGGAACGGCGAGATCGAAGAATTTCTGGCGGACTTCGGCAGGGGTGTAGGGGTCTTCGGTGTCGCCACGATTGGTCAGCGCCTGTGCGGCGAGAACGCGGCTGTCCGTCAGCGTCACGCTCACATGGGCCGGCCGCTTCGCCGGCAGTTTCGCGGTTGCCGCCGCATCCTCGCGGACGAAGACGCGCCGGGCCAGCTCGCGGATCGTTTCGTCGGTCCGCGCGGGCTCGCGGAAGGCGGCCACGGTCGCGGCGCCATGGACGATCATCGTGGCGATCGAGAAGGGCAGCGAGAACTTCGCCGCCAGCATGTTGTGCGGCTCCTGACCGGCGAGCTGCGCCGCCCAGACATAGGTCGCGACGTCGATGCGGGCGATCGCGTCCGGTTCCAGCCGCCCGCCCTCCGTCGCGACGATCTCCGCCAGCGCGTCGAGCGCGCCGTGGTTGTAGCGGCAGCAGGCATGGCGCTTGAAATAGTTGCGCGCGATCTCCCAGCGCTGGCCGAGTTCCGCGACCATCTCGTCCGGCCGCCAGTCGTCGGCGATGACGCTGCCATAGACGGTGCCGAGGCCGTCGGCCTCGCCGGTGAATCCGGCGGCGACGAGGTCGGACACCATCAGGCCGATCTGGTTGGAGAAGCCGGCGAAGCTGTTGCGGACCGTGCCGCCCTCCAGCATCGTCCGCCGGCTGGTCGAGAGGCCCAGCGAGGAGGCGACGTTGATCGTCTCGATCATGCCGGCCGCATCGCGCCGCGCGAGCCAGGCGATGGCGACCGCCGCACCCACCGTGCCCCAGGTCCCGTGCGGGTGCATGGTGACGCGCAGCTTCGAGGCGATGCCGATGCGCGCGCCGATCTCGTAGCCGAGCGCCACGGCCGTGATCACGTCGCGCCCGCTCGCGCCGCTTCGCAACGCTGCCGCGAGCACGGCCGGCACGACATGGATGCCGGGATGGCCGCGGCAGAACTGGTTGCCCTCGTCGAGCTCGAGCATCGTGCCAGCGGTGCCGTTCAGGAAGGCCGAGAGGGCCGGTGCGCCGCGACGGCCGGCGCCGATCACCGCTGGGCCGCTGTCGCCGTCGGCGCCGAGCATGCGCCCGACGAGCGCGATCGTCTCCGGCTCCTGGGCGCCGGCGGCGATGGCGGCGATGCAGTCGCCGATCACCTGCAGCGTCCGGGCGACGACGGGTTCCGGCAGGTCCTCGAACCGCAGCCCGGCGCAGAACCGGGCCAGATCGGTCAGCCAGGCCGGCGTATCGGGCCGGCGCATCACCGGTTCGGCTTTGACGTGGAGGGTCATCGGCGTCTCACAATCCGAGATAGGCATGCTTGAGGGCCGGGTTGGCGGCGATCTCGGCAGCGGAGCCGGCGACGACGATGCGGCCGTTCTCCATCACATAGGCGCGGCCCGCGAGTTCGAGCGACTGCACCACGTTCTGCTCGACCAGCATCACCGCCAGCCCCTCCGCCGCGATCCGGGCGATCAGCCCGAACATCTCCTCGACCAGCAGCGGCGACAGTCCGAGGGAGGGTTCGTCGAGGATGATCAGCCTCGGGTTGCCCATCAGCCCGCGGCCGATGGCGAGCATCTGCTGCTCGCCACCGGAGAGGGTGCCGGCGGATTGGGACATCCGCTCGCGCAGCCGCGGGAAGAGCGCGAAGATGCGCTCGAGATTGGTCTCGCGGTCGGCCTTGCCGCGCCGGTAGCTGCCGAGCACCAGATTGTCGCGCACGCTCATGTTCGGGAAGATGCGGCGGCCTTCCGGCACATGGATCAGCCCGGCGGAGACGATCTCGGCCGGCTTGCGCCCGGAGATCGCTTCGCCGAGGAAACGGATGGAGCCGGCCCTCGACGGGATCAAGCCCGACAGCGTCCGGTTCAGCGTGGTCTTGCCGACGCCGTTGGCGCCGAGCACCGCCACGATCTCGCCGGGCGCGACGTCGAGATCGATCCCCCGCAGCACCTCGGTTGCGCCATAGCCGGAGACAAGCCCGCGCACCTCAAGCATGGGGGCCTCCTTCCGGCGCGGCCTGCAGGCGCCTCGCGGCACCGTGGCCGAGATAGGCCTCGATCACGGCCGGATGGGCCGCGATCTCCGCCGGCTTGCCCTGCGCGATCATCTTCCCCTGGGCCAGCACATGGATGTGCTCGCACAGGCTCATCACCGCCTGCATGACGTGCTCGACCATCAGGATGGTGACGCCCTGGTCGCGGATCTGGCGGATCACCGGCAGCATGTCGCGGATCTCGGAGGGGTTGAGGCCGGCCAGGACCTCGTCGAGCAGGAGAAGCCGCGGCTCCGTTGCCAAAGCGCGTGCGAGTTCCAGCCGCTTGCGCCCGGCCACCGTGAGGTCGGAGGCCGGCTGGTCGAGCATGGCGCCGAGCCCCAGCAGATCGGCGACCGCCCGTGCTTTGGCATGGGCCTCGCTGCGACCGGGGTGGCGCAGATGCGCACCGACAGCGATGTTTTCGACCACCGACAGGCCGGCGAAGGGCTGGACGATCTGGAAGGTGCGCGCGATGCCGCGCTCGGCTCGCTTGTGCGCGGCCACGCTGGTCACATCCGCGCCGTCGAAGCGGATCGTCCCGCTGCTCGGCTGCTCGAAGCCGGCGATGAGCGTGAACAGCGTGGTCTTGCCGGCGCCGTTGGGGCCGATCAGCCCGGTGATCGAGCCGGGCGCAACCTCGAGGCTGGCATTGTCGACCGCGACGAGCCCGCCGAAGCGCTTGGTGACGAAGGTGACGGAGAGCATCAGCGCGCCTCCTGCCGGCCGGCTCGGCGCGGGCGCCGCAGCAGCCCCATGATGCCGCCGGGAGCGAAGGCGATCACCGCGACCAGCAGCAGCCCGTAGAGCACGAGGTCGATGCCGGGAATGCCACCCGCGATGGATTTGGCGAATTCGCCGAGAAGGTGCAGCGCCAGCGCGCCCAGGATCGGCCCGAAGGCGGTGCCGATCCCGCCGACGATCGGCGCGATCAGCGCCTCGACCGAGATCCAGGCGCCGAAGGCGATGCCGGCGTCGAGATAGAGGAAATACTGGACATAGAGCGCGCCGGCCGCGCCCGTGATCGCGGCCGAGAGGGTGATGGCCTTGAGCTTCACCGCCAGCGTGTCGACGCCCAGCGCCCGCGCCGCGTCCTCATTCTCGCGTACCGCCGTCAGCCAGGCGCCGAAGCGCGAGCGCGTGATGGCGATTGTCAGCAGCAGCACGAAGCCCGCCAGCGCTACCGCGATCCAGACGAAGGCGGCGCGGCTGGCGAACTGGAAGTTCTCGGGCCGGATATCGAGCTTCACCAGCGTGCCGGCCGCGCCGCCGGTGAAGGTAGAGGCGTTGGCGAGGATGCGCATGACCTCGGCGAAGGCCAGCGTCACCAGCGCGAAGTAGGAGCCGCGCAAGCCCGAGCGGAAGCTCAGGAAGCCGATGACCCAGCCGATGGTCGCCGCCAGCGCGATACCGCAGGCGAAGGCCGCCCAGGCGTTCACGCCGTAGCGGGTCTGCAGCAGGGCGGCGGCGTAGGCGCCCGTTCCGAAGAAGGCGGCATGGCCGAAGGAGAACTGGCCGGCGAGACCGCCGAGCAGGTTCCAGCCCTGCGCCGCGAGCGCGATGATCAGCGCGAACACGACGAAGTTCAGCACGGTGTTGGCCGAAACGGCGAAGGGCAGCAGCGCGCCCAGCGCGATCAGGCCGAGTGCGGGACCATAGGCGCGGATCATGCGCGGGCTCCGAACAGGCCGGTCGGTCGCACCAGCAGGACGAGGATGAAGATCAGGAAGATGCCGATCTGGCCGAGGCTCTCGCCGAAGAACAGGCCGCACAGGCTCTCGACCACGCCGATGAACAGCGCCCCGATCAACGCGCCGGGAATCGAGCCCATCCCGCCCAGCACGACGATGGTGAAGGCGACGAGGACGAAGGCGTTGCCGGCCCGCGGCGTCACGTAGAAGGTCGGCATCAGCAGGCAGGCGGCAATGGCGACGCAGGCCGCGCCGAGCCCGAAGGTGATGGCGTAGATATGCGCGACATCGATGCCGGCGAGCGCCGCGCCGGTCTTCTCGCGAGCGACGGCGCGGATCGCCCGGCCGGTATCGGTCGCGGTCAGCAGCAGGCCGAGCAGCAGGGCCACGAGCAGCGCCACACCGAAGGCGGCGACGCGCGGCAGCGCCAGGAAGGTGAAGCCGAGATCGAGCGATTCGAAGGCATAGGGCACGTCGATCGAACGCGTGTCGGAGCGGAAGATCGAGAGCATGGCGTTCTCGATGATGATCGAGAGCCCGAGCGTGACCAGCAGGATGTTGCGATCCTCGCCATGGCTGGCCGGCCCGATCAGGAAGCGCTGGACCCCGTAGCCGAGCGCGAAGAACAGCAGCGTGATCGGCACCAGCGCGACGTATGGGTCGATGCCGAGCGTCGTCCGCGCGACATAGACGGCAAACATCGCCGCGGTCAGCATCGCGCCATGGGCGAAGTTGATGATGTGGAGCACGCCGTAGACCAGCGTCAGCCCGAGCGCGATCAGCGCATAGACCGAGCCGGTCATCAGGCCGTTGAGCACGGCGGCGAGGATGATGTCGGGTGCGAACATGGGGCGCTCTTCCTTCTCCCCTCAGGGGAGAAGGTGGCCCGGCGAAGCCGGGACGGATGAGGGAATGACGGATAAGGAGTTGGACTGCCCTCATCCGTCAGCGCAGGAGATTACGCCGGGCGCGGGAAGACCGGCTTGGCGTCGGCGAAGTCGGAGGGGAAAATCACCTTGATGTCGTTGCCCTGGACCTGGGTGTTGACCGGCGCGCCGCCCTCGTTCTGGCCGTTCGTGAACTTGGTCGGGCCGTAGGGCATGATGTGGCCGGCATAGGTCGACGCCGCCAGCGCCTCGATCACCTTCGCCTTGTCGGCCGAGCCCGCGCGCTCGATCGCGTCCGCCAGCAGGCCGACGCAGGAGTAGTTGAGCGGGATGTTGTAGGTCCAGAACTTGCCGGACGCCTCGACCTGCTGGCGCAGCGCCTCGGCCACGGGCTTGCGCGGGTCGTGCCAGTGGTTGCAGTCCATCACGAACTGCGCCGCGTCGTTGAACTCCTTGACGAAGCGGTAGTTCGAAGCCGCTCCGTTGAGCACGGCGTAGATGCCCTTCGGCCGGATGCGCTGCTGCTGCATGGTGCGCGCCAGCAGGGCGAACTCGCCGTAATAGCTGGAGGGGATGACGAGATCGGGGTTTTTCGCGCGGATCTGCAGCGCGACATTCGACATGTCGCGGGTCGGTGTCGGATGGGCGATGGTGTCGAGGATCTCGAAGCCGAGCTTGGGCAGCTCCGCCTGCATCAGCTTGGCGAGGCCGGAGCCGAAGAGCCCGTCCTCATGCACCAACACGACGGTCTTCGCCGGCTTGCCGGCATCCTCGTTGAGCTTCGCGAGGTTGGCGAGTGCGGTCTTCGTGACCATGCCGAAGCCGGGGCCGAAGCGGAATGTGTTCTTCAGGCCGCGGGTGACGATGGAATCGGCGACGCCGACATCGACGATATAGGGCAGGTCGTAGCGGGCCGCCGCCTGGCTCGCGGCGAGGCAGATCGGCGAGGCGAAGCCGCCGACGATGCCGACCACGCCCTGCTCCTGCATGCGCTCGACCTCCGCCGTGCCGCCCTCGGGCGTCGACCGCGCGTCGCCGAAGACCATCTGCAGCTTGGCGCCGCCGAGGGACTTGATGCCACCGGCATCGTTGATCGCCTTGATCGCGGCCTCGGCACCGATCTGGCCCTGCTGTCCGTCATAGGCGAGGGCGCCGGTCACCGGCTGGAGAATGCCGATCTTCACCGCCGGCGCCTGGGCGCGCAGCACGCCGGGCATAGCGATGGCGGCACTGCCGGCGGCGGAGCCGGCCAGCACGGCGCGGCGGGAGAGCCCGGCGCGGTTCGCGGTCTTGAATTCGGGCTGGTCGGTCATCGTCGTTCTCCTCTGTGATGGGCCCGGTCTGGCGCCGGGCTGGTCGTTCGGTCACTCGGCCTTCAGGCCGCGTTCGCGGATGAGGCCGCCCCATTTCCGGCGTTCCTCGTGGATGAAATCGTCGAGCTGCTTCGGCGTCATGGCCACGAACTCCACGCCGAGCGCCGCGAGCTTCGGCTTCACCTCCGGCGTCTGGAAGGAGGCGGTGACGATCGCGTTGATCCTCTCCACGATCGCCGTCGGCGTGCGCAGCGGCGCCATCAGCGCCAGGAAGCTCAGCGCCTCGTAACCCTTCACCGTTTCGGCAATGGCGGGCACCTGCGGGAGGTTCGGCGCGCGCTCGGCACTGGTAATGCCGAGAACCTTCACCTTCCCGGACTCCACCTGCGGCAGCGCCGTCTGCAGGTTGTCGAACATCAGCTCGACCTGGCCGCCGATCAGGTCGGTCATCGCCGGTCCGGCCCCGCGATAGGGGACATGGGCGATGTCGACCCCGGCCATGGTCTTGAACAGCTCCGGGGCGAGATGGCTCGTCGCGCCGACGCCGGAACTGGCATAGTTCAGCTTGCCGGGCTTCTGCTTCGCCAGCGCGATCAGCTCTGCGACGCTGTTGGCGGGAAACGAGGACGTCGCGATCAGCAGCAGCGGGCTGCGCGAGAGCAGCACCACCGGCTCGAACCGGTCCGGATCATAGGGCAGCTTCTCGCGCAGATACTGGTTCGTGACATGGGTCGCCGGCGTCGCGATGAGGAGCGTGTGGCCATCGGGCGCGGCCCGCTCGACCTCGGCGGAGCCGATGGCGCCTGAGGCCCCGCCCTTGTTCTCGACGATGAAGCGCTGGTTGGTCGCCTGGTTGAGGGCTTCCGCGGCGAAGCGCCCCATCACATCGGTCGCCCCACCCGCGGGGTAGGGAACGATCACGCGGCCCGGTCGGCTCGGCCAGGGTTCCTGCGCGCTGGCGCTTGTCGCCGCGAACCCAGCGGCGAGCCCGAGCAGGCTGAAGCGGCGTCGATCGATCGTCATGGGACCCGTCATCGGTTCAACCCCTCGCTGCGGCCGATGGTGGCGCCACGGGCATGCCGCCATCCGGCTCCGCGCCATGGCTCGGGACAGGCGACCAGCGCCGGTCGCCGGCGGCACCGGCCCGGTGCAGCTCCATCTGGAAGGAGTAGCGGTCCGGTCGGTAGAGCGCGTGCAGATGCTCCACCCCCTGGCCGTCGGGCCCCAGCACGACGCGGGTCAGGGAAAGCAGGGGCGACCCCATCTCCAGGCCGAGCGCATCGGCGACATCGGGGCTCGCCAGCGTGGCACTGATCGTCTGGCTGGCGCGTTCGACGGCGGCCCCGGCCCGCTCCAGCAGCGCGAGCAGCGGCACGCTGGCGAGATCGCTCTCGGAGTAGGTCAGGCCGATGCGCTCCGGCACATGGGTGGTGAGATAGGAGAAGGGCTGGCCGTCGATGAGGCGCACGCGCACCGAGCGCTGCGTGCGCTCGCCGGGAGCGAGGCCGAGTGCCCTCGCGACCGGCTCCGGCGGCGGCCCGTAGCCGAAGGAGACCAGCCTCACGCCGGTCCGGCGGCCCATCTCGACCAGATGGGTCAGCATGTTCGCGAAATCGGCGACGATCGGCTTGGGCGCCTCGGCCTCGCGCACGAACGTGCCGGCGCCGACGCGCCGGTCGATGAGCCCCTCGGCGGCCAGGCTGTCGAGCGCGCGCCGCACCGTGACGCGCGAAACCCCGTGCTCCAGCGCCAGTGCCGGCTCGCTCGCCAGGCGCGAGCCCGGGGCGATCTCGCCGCTGGCGATCCGCTCGCGCAGCTGCAGCGCCAGCCGTCTCGCCTTCAACGGTTCGAGCGAAGGATCCACCTCAGGCCGTCCTGTGCATCAGACAATTGACTGTCTCACCGGACAGCTAGTTGTCTAGCGTATAGAACAACTGACTTGCGTCAAGCGGGCGAGCGGTTATGTTTTTCGCCGAGGGAGATGACCATGACGGGATCGGCAGACAGGGGACAGGCGGTGGATCGGCCGCGCTCGCTGTTCGACAAGCTCTGGAACAGCCATGTCGTTGTCGAGCGGCCGTCCGGCGACGCGCTGCTCTGGATCGACCGGCATTTCGTCCATGAGGGCTCGTTCCATGCCTTCAACCAGCTTCAGGCCCGCGGCGGCACGGTGGCGGAGCCCGGCCTGACCTTCGGCATCGCCGACCATTACGTTCCCACGCGCAACCGCCACCGTGTCGAACAGCCCGAGATCGCCCGGATGATCGACGATCTCGGCAGCAATACCGCCCGGCACGGCATCGAGCTGTTCGGAATGCAGGACCCGCGCCAGGGCATCGTCCATGTCGTCGGGCCCGAGCAGGGCCTGACGCTGCCGGGGCTGACCATGGTCTGCGGCGACAGCCACACCTCGACCCATGGCGCCTTCGGCGCCTATGCCATCGGGATCGGCGCCTCCGAGGTCGCGCATGTCTTGATGACGCAGACGCTCTGGCAGAAGAAGCCGAAGACGATGCGCATCCGCATCGACGGGACGCCGGTCGCCGGCGTCGGCGCCAAGGACTTCATTCTCTCGATCATCGCCCGCATCGGCGCCGACGGCGCGCGCGGCCATGCGGTTGAATATGCCGGCGCGGCGGTGCGGGCCCTCCCGATGGCCGGGCGCATGACGATGTGCAACATGTCGATCGAGGCCGGTGCGCGCTGCGGGCTGATCGCCCCGGACGAGACGACGTATCGCTGGATCGAGGGCCGCCCCTTCGCGCCCAGGGGCGATGCTTTCGCCAGGGCGGTGGCGGACTGGCGCCGGCTGCCGAGCGACGAGGACGCCGCCTTCGATCGCGAGATCACGCTCGATGCCGCGCAGATCGCGCCCGTGGTGACCTGGGGCACGAGTCCCGAGGACGCGCTGCCGATCGACGCGACCGTTCCCGATCCCGCCCGCGAGACCGATGAGGGCCGCGCGGCGACCCTGCGCGACGCGCTCGACTATATGGGGCTGCGCGCCGGCCAGAAGCTCTCGGAGATCGCCATCGACCGCGTCTTCATCGGCTCCTGCACCAATGCCCGCATCGAGGATCTGCGCGCCGCCGCCAGTGTGCTCGCGGGGAGAAAGGCGAGGGTGCCTGGGCTCGTCTCGCCGGGCTCCTCGCTCGTGAAGCGCCAGGCGGAGGAGGAGGGGCTCGACCGTGTCTTCACCGAGGCCGGGCTCGACTGGGTCGAGGCAGGCTGTTCGATGTGCGTCGGCATGAACGGCGACACGGTTCCCGCCGGCGAGCGCTGTGCCTCGACGACGAACCGCAATTTCCGCGGCCGGCAGGGGCCGGGTGCGCGCACCCATCTGATGTCGCCGGCGATGGTCGCCGCCGCTGCGGTGGCCGGCCGGCTGGCCGATGTCCGCCCCATGCTGGAGGGCCGCTCGTGAAGCCTCTGACGCGGATCTCAGGCGCGGCCTGCCCTCTGGGGCTGGCCAATGTCGACACTGACCAGCTCATCCCCGCCCGTTTCATGAAGCGGCCGCGCTCGGAGGGCTACGGCGCCTTCCTGATGCACGATCTGCGGCGGGACGAATCGGGCGCGCAGCGGCCGGACTTCCCGCTCAACCGCGAGGCGTGGCGCAGCGCGCCGATCCTCGTCGCGCGGCGCAATTTCGGCTCCGGCTCGTCGCGCGAGGCGGCGGTCTACGCCCTGGCCGATCACGGTTTCGAGGTGGTGATCGCGCCGACCTTCGGCGATATCTTTGCCTCCAACGCGGTCAAGAACGGGGTCCTGCCGGCCGTCCTCGGCGAGGAGGATGTCGAGGATCTGCTGGCGGCGCTCGCCGCGACGCCCGATCTGCCCGTCATCGTCGATCTCGCGGCCCAGACCGTGTCCTGGGGCAACCGCGCGGCCGGCTTCGCGATCGATCCGGTCTGGCGCGAGCAGTTGCTCAACGGCTGGGACGACATCGACGTGACCCGCTCCTTCGCGGCCGAGATCCTGCGCTACCGGTCGGCGACCGAGACCGAGCGGCCCTGGATCAGGCCGGCCGGCGCCTCTCGCGGCGGCTGAAGCCGGCCCTGAGGGGAGGGCCGGCCCGGCGTCTGTTCCCGAGGCCTTTCAGTCGACCCTCTCCAACGCCGCCGCGATCGTCGCGAACAGCTCGGAGACCGTTTCGGGCTGCATCACCAGAGGCGGCGACAGAATCAGCGTGTCGCCGACATTGCGCAGCAGCAGACCCGCCTCGAGGCAGAGCCGCGCGCAGAGTGCACCGCGCTGGCTGTCGGCGCCGGGCCGGGGGGCGAGATCGATGGCGCAGAGCCAGCCGGCGATGCGGATGTCGACGACCGACGGCTGATCCCGCAGCGCGAAGGCCGTGTCCCGCCAATGCGGGAAGCCCTCGGTCGCCTGCGCCAGAATCGCCTGCTCGGCGAAGACGTCGAGCGTCGCCAGCCCGGCCGCGCAGGCGAGGGGATGGGCCGAGTAGGTGTAGCCGTGCAGCAGTTCGATCGCCTCGGGCGGGCCGGCCATGAAGGCGTCGTGGACGGCGCCCGACAGCAGGACGCCGCCCATCGGCACCGCGCCGTTGGTCATCCCCTTGGCGCAGGTGATCAGATCCGGCGTGACGCCGTAGAACTGGCTGGCGAAGGGCGTGCCGAGACGGCCGAAGCCGGTGATGACCTCGTCGAAGATCAGCAGGATGCCGTGCCGGTCGCAGATCGCACGCAGATGCTCGAGATAGCCCCGTGGGGGTGGATAGACGCCGCCCGAGCCCGTCACCGGCTCGACGATGACTGCCGCCACGGTCGCCGGATCCTGCACCTGCAGCAGGGCCTCCAGCGCAGCGGATGCAGCCTCGTTGGGCTGCGGCTGTGCCGGCGAGAAGGCCATGGAAGCGCGCTCATAGGGCAGGGGCAGATGGGCCGCTTCGAGCAAGGGCCCGAACGCCGCCTTGTGCCGGCCGATGCCGCTGACCGACAGCCCGCCGAAGCCCATGCCGTGATAGCCTTTGGCGCGGCCGATGAACCTGGTGCGGCCGCCCTGTCCGCGGGCATGGTGATAGCCCCTGGCGATCTTCAGGGCGGTATCGACCGCCTCGGAGCCGGAGTTGACGAAGAAGACGTGGTCGAGGCCCTCCGGCGCGAAGTCGCAGAGCCGGCGCGCATAGGCGCGGGCGGCCGGGTGGGTCATCTTGAAGGACGACACGAAGTCGAGGACGCCGGCCGACGCCCGGATCGCCTCGACGATGCGCGGCTGGCCATGGCCCGCATTCACGCACCAGAGCCCCGCCATGCCGTCGAGAATCCGCGTGCCGTCCGGTGTGAGGTAGTGCACGCCCTCCGCGCGTTCGAACAGCAGCGGTTCCCTGCGAAAGCCGCGCATCGGTGTGAACGGCATCCAGAACGGATCGCGCCGGTTATCGAATCCGGTCGGGACGGGAGAGGCTGACATTGCGGGCTCCGCGGTTGATGGAGGCCATAATGTCTTTTGGACAATTAAAATACAATATCTCTCAGTCGAGCCCGTCGGCGCGGCGCAGCCGGCTCGCGCGCTGGAGGTGCCGGCGCATCTGCGCGGCCGCCACTTCGAGATCGCCGGCCTCGATCGAATCCAGCATCTGCAGATGCTCCCGGCAATTCACCTCGACTCGCTCGAAGCCGAAGACCCAATCGTAGTTCGACAGGCGCCGGAGCTGGTTCTGCCGCCGGATCGCGGAATGGATGAAGCGGTTTCCGGACGCTGCGGCCAGCCCCTCATGGAACGCGGCGTTCATCTCGAAGAAGCTGATCGCCGAGGTCTCGCGCCAGGGCGCCGCCAGGGTGGCACGATGCTGCCGGCGCATGTCCCCGATCCAGCTGGGGTCGAGCGCGAAGCCGGGTTCGAGCAGGGCCATGGGCTCGATCAGCAGGCGGAATCGATAGCGCTCGTCATGAACCCGCTGGTCGCGCGGCTCCTGCAGGAAGCGCCAGCCATAGCCCGGTTTGCGCTCGACCATGTCGAGTTCGGCCAGCCGTGCCAGCAGCCGCTTCGCTTCCGGGCGCCCCAGGTCATAGCGGCGCATGACCTCCTGCTCGGAGAACTCGTCCGCGAGTGCACCGGATTCGCGCTCATGGGCGAGGCGGATGAGAGCGATCTCGACCGGGTCGGCCGGCGCGGCATCGCCCGCCGCCTCGCCGGGCGGGCGGATCAGTTCGAGGCCACGGTTCGGCTGGCGGCGCACGAGGCCGCGCTCCTCGAGCCGCGCGAAGGCGGCGCGGACCGGCGTCCGCGATACGCCGAGGCGGCGCGCGATGACGCTCTCGTTGAGATGGGCGCCAGCGGCCAGGCCATCCTCGCGCGCCAGGTCCAGAATGCGCTCGGCGAGATCCTGTTGCAGGCGGGAGGGCTGAGACATGGAAGGGCCTTGATTGTCTTAATTGCAAATGAAATACATGAAGGAACGACGACAGGCCATCCGCCGGGAGACCCGACCCATGATCCAGCCCTGCCCCTTCGTGGACGTCACCGGCTCGGCCTATGAGCGCGGGCGCCAGCATGGCGCGGCGGTGCCGGCCCGCGTCAAGCGCTCGATCGAACTCTATGGCGGCCAGCTCGGCGACCTCGGCTACGATGCCGCGGCCAAGTCCGCCCTGATCGGCGAGTTTGCCCGCGAGATCGAGGCGTTCGGCGCCCATTACGTCGAGGAGATGCGCGGCATCGCCGACGGCGCGGGCGTGGCGCTCGAAGACATCGTGATGATCAACGCCCGCACCGAGGTCATCGCCAAGGCCCGCCTGATCAGGAACAGGCCCGTCGAGGTAACCGAGGAACTCGACGATGGCTGCACCGGCGCCATCGTCCTGCCCGAGCGGAGTGCCGATGGCACGCTGATCCATGGCCAGAACTGGGACTGGAAGGCGGAATGCGCCGAGACCGCCATCGTGCTGCGGGTGCGCCGCGACGACGGCCCCGATTTTCTCACCTTCGTGGAGGCCGGCGGGCTCGCCCGCTGCGGCATGAACGCGGCGGGGATCTGCATCACCGCCAATTATCTCGAATCCGAGCGGGACTTCACGCAGCCCGGCGTGCCGCTCGCCCTGATCCGCCGCAAGGTGCTGGAGCAGGAGCATCTCGCCTTCGCCATCAAGGCCGTGGCGACCACGCCCAAGGCCTGCTCGAACAACATGATGCTCTCGACGGTGAAGGGCTTCGGCATCGACTTCGAATGCGCGCCCGACGAGGCCTTCCCGCTCTATCCGAGCGACGGGCTGATCGTGCACGCCAACCACTGGGTCGGCCAGGTCGCGCTGACCAAGCTGCGCGACACCGGCACGCCGCGGGTGCCCGAGAGTTTCTACCGCGACTGGCGGGTCAGGAAGCTGCTCGACGAGGCCGGTGCCAAGCTGACCGTCGACGACCTCAAGCAGGCCTTCTTCGACGATTTCCTGACGCCCCATTCGGTCTGCCGCCCGCCACGACCGAACGATACGGGCAACCTCTCCGCGACCGTGGCCATGGTGATCATGCAGCCCGCGCACGGCCTGATGGAGGTCTGCCCGCTGCCCGCCCTCAACCGCAACTTCACCCGCTACAGCCTCACCGACGCGCCGCGCACCCTGTCGGAGGCCGCAGGGTAGGGCTCCTTCGACCAGCCGCAGCATGCCGAGATCATAATGGGGAACAGGCCGATGCTACGACTCATCCAGACGACCACCCTGAGCGCCGGGCTTGCCCTGGCGGTGCTGGCGCCGGGCGCGCAGGCCGCGACGGCGCTGCGCGTGCAACTGCCGGCCGACATCCGCTCCATCGATCCCGGCGTCAACCGCGACCACAACACCGACGCCGTCGCGCTCCACATCGTCGAAGGGCTCGTCGCCTATGGCGAGGACGCGACGCCGAAGCCGCTGCTTGCCGAATCCGTCGCGATCTCCGAGGACGGCCGGAGCTACAGCTTCACGCTCCGGAGCGGCGTGACGTTCCACAACGGCGCTGCGCTGACATCGGCCGACGTCGTCTGGAGCTGGAACCGCTACATGGATCCGAAAACGGACTGGCGCTGTCTGTCGGAGTTCGACGGGCGCGGGCTGGTCAAGGTCGAGAGCGTCACGGCGACCGATCCGCGGACCGTCGTGTTCCGGCTGGATCGTCCGAGCGCGCTGTTCCTGACCTCGCTCGCCCGCACCGACTGCGCCATGGCGGGCATCCTGCACCGGGATTCGGTCCGGGCGGACGGCTCCTTCGCCCGGCCGATCGGGACAGGCCCGTTCAAATTCGCCGAATGGAAGCGCGGCGAGTTCGTCCGGCTCCAACGCTTCGCCGATTACGCGGCCCTCCCGGGCAAGATCGACGGACTAGGCGGCGCCAAGCGCCCGCTGGTCGACGAACTCCGCTTCGTGGTGATCCCCGACAGCGCCACCGCCAGGGCGGCCCTGGTCAGCGGGGATGTCGACGTGGTGCCCGACGTCGCCAATGCCGATGTCGCCGAGCTCAAGACCGAGCCCCGCGTCAAGCTCTCGGTCGTCTCGCATATGGGTCTGGTCGGTCTCATCATCCAGACGCGCGATCCGGTGCTCGCCAATGTCAGGCTGCGCCGGGCCATCGCGGCAGCGATCGACAAGGTCGAACTGGTCGCGAGCGTCACCGACGGGCTCGGCACGCCGAACGGTTCGATCGTGCCGACGCTCTCGGCCTATCACGGCAAGGTCCAGGAGCAGGATATCGCCCACGACCCGGCCGCCGCCCGCAGGCTGTTGGCCGAAGCTGGCTACAAGGGCGAGAAGATCGTGATGCTGGCCAACAAGCGCTATCCGCAGAGCTTCAATGCGGCGGTCGTCGCGCAGCAGATGCTCCAGGCGGTCGGGCTGAAGGTCGAGATCGAGGTGCTCGAATGGGCGACGCAGCTCGACCGCTACAACAAGGGCAACTACCAGATCCAGGCCTTCCCCTATTCGGGCCGGATGGACCCGTCGCTGTCCTTCGAATCGATGACGGGACCGAAGGACAAGCAGCCGCGCAAGCTCTGGGACGACCCCGCGGTGCAGGCACTGCTCGACAAGTCGATGGTCGTGTCCGACAGGGCCGAGCGCCAGGCGATCTTCGACGAACTGCACCGGCGCTTCCTCGCCGATGTGCCGATGGTGATGCTCTACAACGGTATCGCCGGCGGCGCGGTCGGAAAGCGGGTGAACGGTTATGTTTCGTCGCTGACCTCGCTGCCACGCCTCTGGGAGGTGTCGCTGGCGCCCTGACCGGCGCCCGCGCTCAGCTCATGTCCTTGTCGATATGGCGGGTGATCAGGGCGGCGAGGGCGGTGGCGTCCCGCCGCCGCAGAGCCTCGACCATGGCGTGGTGATCGCGGGCGCTGGCGAGCAGCGCCTCATGAGACGCCCAGACGGTGACGGTCGACCCGCGCGAGCGGTCGCGCAGGGCCCAGATCGTCTCGTCCAGCACGGGATTGCCGCAGGAGGCATAGATCAGATGGTGGAAGGCGCTGTTGATCTCGCTCTGCTGCAGGCGGGTGCCGGTTGCTGCGGCCTCGCTGAAGGCATGGGCCAGTTCGTCGAGGCGGGCGATCTCGCTCTCGCCGATATGCGCGACGACGCCGGCCATGGCCCCGGCCTCCAGGATGATGCGCGTGTCGCGGATCGCCCGGTAGGTCGCGAGATCGATCTCGGCGACGCGGTAGCCGCGGTTGGGCACATGCTCGATCGTCTTGCGGATGGCCAGCTCCTCGAGGGCGCTGCGCACGTCGAAGCGCGTCGCCTGGAACTTCTCCTCGAGGTCGATCTGCCGCAGCCACTCGCCGGGGCGGTACATGCCCAGCCGGATCGCCTGCGCGATCTCGCTGGCGAGGGCGCGCCTGGCTGCACCGGCGCCGGGGGCGTCGGGCCGGCCTGCGGAGCGCCTGGCGGCGGGGCGGCTGGAGTTCGGGGGCGATTGCATGACGGCCTTCTAACCCATCGTGTCGGGTTGCGCACAAGCCCGTTGCACGACGGGCTTCAACGTGCAACAAAATTGGCGCCAATTATGCAGCCATGCTTGGGGATCCGCGATGAGACAGGGTGATGGGGCAGCGGCCGACGGAGCCGTCGCGACCGGCGAGGATGCTGCGGCGATCGCCCGTGCGCTCTACGACCTCGGCCCGACACCGGTGATCGCGTGCAAGGCGGACCCCCGCTTCAGCTACTGCCTCTATGTGCCCAAGAGTCTCGGCAAGAGCGCCCAGCCGCCGGAACTGGTGGTCGCCATGCACGGCACGGGGCGCGGATTCACCGGTTACCGCGACGCCTTCCAGGAATTCGCGCGCTGGAACAATTGCGTCGTGCTGGCGCCGCTGTTTCCGATCGGGGTGCTGGGCGACGACAACCGCGACGGCTTCAAATACATGCGCGAGGGCGAGATCCGCTACGACCGGATCCTGCTCGCCATGGTGGCCGAGGTCGAGGCGCGCTACGGCGTCAGCTTCCCGCGCTTCGCCCTGTTCGGCTATTCGGGCGGAGGTCATTTCGCCCATCGTTTCCTGATGCTGCAGCCGGACCGGCTCTGGGCCTGCTCGATCGGAGCGCCGGGTTCGGTGACGCTGCTCGATCCGACGCGCGACTGGTGGGTCGGGACGCGGAATGTCGAGGCGCTGTTCGGAACCGCGCCGGACATCGCCGCGATGAAGCGCGTGGCCGTGCAGATGATCGTCGGCGCAGCCGATCTCGAGACCTGGGAGATCACGCACAGGCCCGGTGGCCGAAACTGGATGCCGGACGCCAACCATGCCGGCCGGACCCGCCCGGAGCGTCTCGCCAGCCTGAAGGCGTCCTTCGAGCAGGCCGGCATCGCGGTGCGCTTCGATCTGGTGCCCAACATGGCCCATGACGGTCTGCGCGCCGTGCCGCCGGTGGCGGATTTCTTCGCCGAGCAGCTCGCCGCGCTGCGCAGCCGCTCCGCCCGGGCGGCCTGACGTCAACGACAAGGGATCATCATGAACCGGCTTTTCGCCTCCGCCTGCCTTCTGCCGCTGCTGGCTGGATCGGCCCTGGCGCAATCGCTGACGGTCGCCGTCCAGGCCGATGTGCGCAGCGTCAATCCGGGGGTCAATCGCGACGACGGCACGGACGATTTCGCCCTGCAGATGGTGGAGGGCCTCGTCGGTTATGACGAGGGCGGCACGCCGCAACCGCTGCTGGCCGAGAAGGTCGCGGTCTCGGCGGACGGCAGGACCTACAGCTTTACACTGCGCAAGGGCGTGAGGTTCCACAACGGCGCCGAGCTGACCTCGGCCGACGTGCTGTGGAGCTGGAACCGCTACATGGATCCGAAGACCGAGTGGCGCTGCACCTCGGATTTCGACGGACGTTCGGGCCTCAAGGTCGAGGCCGTCGAGGCCCCCGATGCGCAGACCGTCGTGATGCGGCTCGACAAGCCGAGCGCGCTGTTCCTCGACAGCCTGGCGCGCACGGACTGCGCCATGACCGCCATTCTGCACCGCGACTCCGTGAAGCCCGACGGCACCTTCGACAAGCCGATCGGCACGGGCCCCTACAGGTTCGGTGAGTGGAAGCGCGGCGAGTTCTTCACCATGACCGCCTTCGACGGCTATGCCTCGCCCAAGACCGACGGCAAGGTCGACGGCTATGTCGGCTCAAAGCGGCCGCTGCTGAAGGAGGTCAAGTTCCTTGTGGTCAAGGATCCGGCCACGGTGAAGGCCGGGCTGACCTCCGGCGCGCTCGACCTCAGCGAAATCCTGCCCAGCGACGTCGAGGAAGTCCGCAAGCTCCCCAACCTCGCGGTCGTGACGGCGCCCACCGCCGTGCGCCATGTGCTGCTGATCCAGACCCGGGATGCGGTGATGGGCAACCAGAAGCTGCGGCAGGCGATCGCCGCCGCGCTCGACATGGATGAGGTGGTCGCTGCCGCCTCCGACGGTCTCGGCCGGCCCAACACCTCGCCGATCTATTCCGGTTCGTCCTATTTCGGCCCCGTCGAGCAGCAGGGCCACCGCCATGATCCGGCGCGGGCGAAGAAGCTGCTGGCGGAGGCTGGCTACAAGGGCGAGACAATCACGATCCTCGCCAACAAGCGCCCGCGCGTGCCGAGCTTCCCGGCCTCCGTCGTCGTGCAGGCGATGCTGCAGGCGGCCGGAATCAAGGCGGAGATCGAGGTGCTCGACTGGGCGACGCAGCTCGACCGCTACAACAAGGGCAACTACCAGATCCAGTCCTTCTCCTTCTCGGCCCGTTTCGACCCCGCGCTCGCCTTCGAGCAGTTCGCCGGCCCCAAGGACAAGCAGCCGCGCAAGGTTTGGGACAATCCGCAGGCGCAGGCGAAGATCGACCGGCTGACCGTGGCATCTGACCGCGCCGAGCGGCAGACGCTCGTCGACGAGCTGCACCGGGCGGTGATCGACGAGGTGCCGCTGATCTTCATGTTCAACGGCGTCGACGCGATCGCCCACGGCAGGCGCGTTGCCGGCTTCAGGCCGTGGCAGTCGAAGCTGCGGATGTGGGAGGTCACGGTCGCGAAGTGACGCCGATCTCGACCTGCTGACGCTCGACCACGGAGGCCGCCGATGTTGCGCTTCGCCCTGACACGGGTCGTCATGGCCCTTCCGACGCTGCTCATCGTGGCGGTGTCGGTCTTCGTCCTGATCCGGCTGATCCCCGGCGATCCCGCGTCGCTGATGCTGGGCGATCTGGCGACGCCGGCCTCCATCGCCGATCTGCGGGCGCGGCTCGGGCTCGACCAGAGCCTGCCCGTCCAGTTCGGCATCTGGTTTGGAAACCTGCTGCGTGGCGACCTCGGCCTTTCCATCAACACGCAGGAGCCGATCCTGCCGTTGATCGTGTCGCGGTTCTGGATCAGCGCGCAGATCGTGCTGGTGGCGGTCTTCTGCGCCAGCCTGGTGGCCGTTCCGGCGGGCGTGATCGCGGCCTGGAAGCAGGATTCGGGGCTCGATCTCGGTCTCGTCGCCGTGGCGACGCTGCTTTTGTCGATCCCGACCTTCTGGCTCGGCCTGCTGCTGCTGCTCTTCTTCGGGCTGAAGCTCGGCTGGCTTCCGGTGGTCGGCTATGTCGCGATCGGCGACGATCCCTGGCGCGGCCTGCTCTATCTCGTGATGCCGATCCTGACGCTGTTCCTGCACGAGATCGGCGTGCTGCTGCGCATGGCGCGGGCCTCGACGCTCGAGGTGATGCGGCTCGACTACATCACCCATGCCCGCGCCAAGGGTCTCTCCGAGATGGCGGTCCTCTGGCGTCACGCCTTCAAGAACGCCTTCGGGCCGACCTGGACGCTGATCGGGCTGGTGCTCGGCAATCTGCTGGGCGGCATCGCGGTGGTCGAAACCGTCTTCACCATTCCCGGGCTCGGGCGCCTGCTGGTCGATGCGATCTTCGCCCGCGACTATCCGGTCATCCAGGGCTGCATGCTCTTCGTCGCCTTCACCTATGTGCTGGTGAATCTCGTGATCGACCTCTGCTATCCGATCTTCGACCCGAGGGTGATGGCCGAATGAAGTTCCCGCCTCTCAACGCCCTGATCGGCGGCGCGCTGATCGGGACCCTCGCCGTCGTCGCGGCCATCGGTTCCGTCTGGACGCCGGTCGATCCGCTGCGCCTGTCCTTCCGCCACAAGCTCGCGCCGCCATCCTCGCTCTACTGGCTCGGTACCGACGAGTTCGGCCGCGACGTGCTTTCGCGGCTGATGGCGGGCGCTGCGACCTCGGTCTGGATCAGTCTGCTCACGGTCGCGCTGGCGGTGGTGCTGGGCACGATCATCGGGCTGTGCTCGGGCTATCTGCGTGGCTGGGTCGACCGGGTGGTGATGGCGTTCAACGATGCGCTGCTGGCTTTTCCCGGCATCCTTCTCGCGCTCGGCCTGCTCGCCGTGGTCGGCGCCAACAAATACGGCATCATCCTGGCCCTCGGCATTGCCTATACCCCGTCGGTCGCCCGCATCGTGCGCGGCACGGTGCTCTCGCTGCGCGAGAAGGAGTTCATCGCCGCCTCGCGGGTCATGGGCAATTCGGAAGGCTACACCATGGCGCGCCACATCCTGCCCAACTGCATCGCGCCGCTGACGGTGCTGGCGACCTCGATGTTCGGCTATGTGCTGCTGGCGGAGAGCTCGCTCTCCTTCCTCGGGCTCGGCGTGCCGCCGCCGGCGCCGACCTGGGGCAACATGCTCGCCGGCTCGCGCCCCTATATCGGCCAGGCGATGTGGCTCGGCATCTTTCCCGGCCTGTGCATCTCCCTGACCCTGCTCGGCATCAATCTGCTCGGCGACGCGGTCCGCGACCGGCTCGACCCGCGCATGCGAGGCTCGCGATGAGTGCCAGATTGCTCGAGGTCGAGAACCTCACCCTCGCGATCCGCTCGTCGGGCCGCGAGGTCGTCAAGAGCGTCGGCTTCGCGGTCGCCCGCGGCGAGATCGTCGGCATCGTCGGCGAGTCCGGCTCGGGCAAGACCCTGGCGGCGCGCGCCGTGATGGGCTTCGTGCCGCCGGCGGTCCAGCTGCGGGCAGGCTCGATCCGCTTCGATGGCGAGGAGATCACCACCATGGCGCCGAAGCGGCTGCGGGCCGTGCGCGGGGCCAAGGTCGGCATGGTCTTCCAGGAGCCCATGACCTCGCTCAACCCGTCGATGACGATCGGCCGACAGCTGGAAGAGGGGCTCGCGCTCCACCGCTCGCTCGATGCGGCCGGCCGCCGTGCCCTCATCCTCGACATGCTCCGCCGCGTCGGGTTGTCGGATCCTGAAGGCGCGCTCGACGCCTTCCCGCATCAGTTCTCGGGCGGCATGCGCCAGCGCATCATGCTCGCTTCGGTGATGCTGCTGAAGCCGGCCCTGCTGCTGGCCGACGAGCCGACCACCGCGCTGGACGCCGTCGTCCAGCGCGACGTGATGGAACTGATGGTCGGGCTGACGCAGGAGAACGGCACGGCCGTGCTGCTGATCTCGCACGATCTCGGGATGGTCGCGCGCTATTGCAGCCGGATCGTCGTGATGTGCCAGGGCGAGGTGGTGGAGCAGGGGGCGAGCGCCGACATCTTGGCGCGGCCGCAGCACCCCTATACCCGCAAGCTGCTGGCGGCGATGCCGCAGCGCGGCGAGGCGCGCGAACGGCCGCACGCGCAGACGCCGATCGTCGCGGTCCGCGATCTCGTGGTCGATTATCCCGGACGCCAGCGCTTCTTCCGCAAGAGCGCGCCCAAGCGGGCGCTGCACGGCATCTCGCTCGAGGTGCAGCCCGGCGAGGTCGTGGCGGTGGTCGGCGGCTCCGGCTCGGGCAAGACGACGCTCGGCCAGTCCATCGCCGGGTTGGTCAAGGCCAGCGCCGGCGACATCCTGTTCGACGGCAAACCGATTTCCAGGAGCGATGCGGCCTATTGGGACTACCGGCTGAACTGCCAGATGGTCTTCCAGGATCCCTATTCCTCGCTCGATCCGCGCATGACGATCGGCCCCTTGGTCGGCGAACCGCTGCGGCTGATGAAGGACATCGGTGCGGCTGAGAAACAAGCCCGTGTGGCGGAGGTTCTCGCCGAAGTGGGCCTCGGTGAGGGTTTCGCCGGGCGCTACCCGCACGAGCTGTCCGGCGGCCAGCGCCAGCGCGTGGCCATCGCGCGTGCGGTGGTCAGGCGGCCGAGCTTCGTCATCGCCGACGAGCCGGTCTCGGCACTCGACGTCACGGTGCGGGCGCAGGTGCTGGAGCTGTTCGCGGAACTGCAGCGCAAGCACGGCTTCTCCTGCCTGTTCATCAGCCACGATCTCGGCGTCGTCGAGCAGGTCGCCGACCGCGTGATCGTCATGCACGAGGGCCGGATCGTCGAGGAGGGCACCCGAGACGCGATTTTCGACGCGCCGCAGCACGCCTATACGCGCAAGCTTCTCTCGGCTGTTCCGGGGCTCGAAAGCACGCCGGAGGGCGGGGTGAGGCTGTTCTGGCGGCTGGGGGATGGGGGCTTGGCACAAGCGCCACCCTGATTGGCCGACAATTCCGGTATCCACCCGCGCCCTCATCCCGGGCGCAGCGCAGCGGAGACCCGGGATCCATTCCGGAACCTTTCCGATCAGCGCTCCGGAATGGATCCCGGATCGGCGCGGCTGAAGCCGCTTGTCCGGGATGACCGCGATTTCGTTTGAGGCGATCGAGAAGGACCTCCTGCCATGAAGAACGGAATGATCGTCTGTCCGCAGCCCGAGGCGGCCGAGGCGGGGGCGGCCGTGCTGGAGCGTGGCGGCAACGCCGTCGATGCGGCGATCGCCTGCGCCTTCATGCAGGGCGTCGTGGATCCGCTGATGTCGGGCATCGGCGGGTTCGGCTCGATGCAGCTCTACATGCCGGCGCGCGGCGTGCACCAGATCATCGAGTTCTATGCCCGAGCCTCGCTCTCCGCCACGCCCGACATGTGGGCGGACAAGCTGACGGGCCAGTCCCGCGACGGCTTCGCCTTCCTGCTGGAGGGAGGCATCAGCGAGTTCGGCCATCTCGCCGTCTGCACGCCCGGCAGCGTCAAGGGCTATGATTTCGCGCTGTCGAACTACGGCACGATGGACTGGGCCGACATCATCGCGCCCGCGATCCGGCAGGCCCGCGACGGTGTCCTGGTGCGCCCGCACATGCACTGGTTCTGGAGCCAGGACCAGAAGAACACGGGACAGGTGAACACCGCCGACAAGCTGCGCTACAGCGAGACCGGCAAGCGGCTCTATTTCCGACCCGACGGCAGCCTGAAGCGCCCCGGCGACGTCATCGCCAATCCCGACATGGCCAGGACATTGGAGCGGCTGGCGCGGGGCGGGGCGGATCTGTTCTACCATGGCGAACTCGCCGACGAGATCGCGGCCGATTTCGCGGCGCATGGCGGGCTGATCTCGCGCGCAGATCTCGCAGCCTATCAGCTGTCGGTGGCCGAGCCGATCTGGGGCTCCTATCGTGGCCTGCGCATCTCGACGAGCCCGCCGCCGGCGAGCGGCATGTCGATGCTGCAGATCCTGCACATGCTCGAACCCTTCGCCATCGGCGACCTCGTCCATGGCTCGGCCGAGCATGTCCGCCTGCTGGCGGAGGCGATGAAGCGCATGACGATCGACAAGGACGCCTTCATGGGCGATCCGGCCTATGTCGAGGTGCCGGTCGAGCGGCTGATCTCGAAGGAGCATGCGGCCGCCCACGCCGACAGCATCCGTCGCGGCGAGCGCGCCGAGGTGAAGCGGCTGGAGCGCTCGTCCTCGCGCGAGACCACCCATGTCTCTGTCGTCGATCGCCACGGCAACGCGGTGGCCCTGACGCACACGCTGGGTTCCCCCTCGGGTGCGATCACGGAGGGACTCGGCTTCATCTACAACGGCACCATGAGCCGCTTCGATCCGAGACCCGGCCGGGCCGGCTCGATCGCGCCGGGAAAGCGCCGCTCGTCGTCGGCTGCGCCGACCATCGTGTTCAAGGACGACAAGCCCTTCATCGTGATGGGCGCTCCGGGCGGCAGCTACATCGCCCCGGCGATGGCTCAGGGCGTGATGAACGTCGTCGATTTCGGCATGGGCATGCTGGAGGCCGTCGCCGCGCCCCGGATCGTGGCGGTCTCCAACAGTATCGACATCTCGAACCGCATCCGCCGGAGCGTCAGCGAGGAGCTGACCGCCATGGGCTATGACGTGAAGCGCTCGGCCCAGAGCTACCCCTTCGCCGCCCTGCACGGCATCCGCATCGACGACGGCCTCTGCACCGGCGGGGCCGACCCGCAGCGCGACGGCATGGCGATCGCGGTCTGAGCGAGACGAAGACGCCCTCGTGGCGCGCAGCGCGGGCTGTCGAGACGGAAGACGCGCGCCGATGGAGTGAGCCGCATCGCATCGTCCGGCGCGGTGCCCGGCTGGTCAGCGAACCTGGTGCGAGGGCCGCGTTGTCGACGACGGCGGCGCCGCGTCACGAGCCCCGCCGGCCGGGTGTACCGATCGCCCCGTCGCTGGCCGTGGATCGAGATCGTGCGGACAGTCGCGAACCGGAGTCGGGATGGGCAGGGACATCGCGCCGGTGGGCGATCCGCTGCGGCTCGATCGCGGCAATCCGGCGGACATGGGGACCGACGCCCAGATCCGGATGTTCTGGCGAAATCAGATGGTCGTCGCCCCCGAGGCAGGCACCGTCCCTGCTCAGGCTGTGCGGGAATCCGCCAGGGTCAAGCCGCGCCTGCTCTCGAAGCGTCCCGGCGCGAAGGGCTCAGGATCGCAGAACGTCTGCGCATTCGTCATGAGATCCGCGAGCAACCGGCCGGTGACAGGCCCCAGCGTGAAACCGTGATGCGCATGGCCGAAGGCGAACCACAGTGAGGGATGTCGCGGCGCCCGCCCGATGATGGGCAGCATGTCGGGCAAGCAGGGTCGTGCGCCGCGCCAGGGCGCAGCATCGAGGCGTCTGCCCAGCGGCATCAAGCGCCGCGCCACCGACTCCGCCTCGTCGAGCTGCCCGAGGTCGGAGGGGGCATCGCGCCCGGCGAGTTCGATCCCCGTCGTCAGCCGGACGCCTCGCTGCATGTCGGCCAGCACGAAGCCGGCCTCTGCGTCGCAGATCGGATGACGCGGCGGGCCCTGCGCCGCCGCCTCGTAATGCATGTGGTAGCCGCGCTTGAAGCCGAGGGGAAAGCGGTAGCCGAGCGTCTCGTAGAACTCCTTCGACCAGGGCCCCAGCGCCAGCACCGCCTCGGCGGCCCGCCGGTCGCGCCCCTCGGCCGTGACCTGCCAGCCCTCTGCGCAAGGCTGCGCCGACCGGGCATCGCCCCGCAAGAGAAGACCGCCGCGGGCACCGAACAGTGCCGCATAGGCCCGCGTCACGCCGCCGGGATCGCTGGCCGTCACCGGGTCGCGCCAATGGATCGCGCCGGCCGCCGCGCCGCGTTCGAGGCTGGGCTCGCGGGCGGCCAGTGCGTCGGCCCCCAGCACATCGTGCTTGAGCTGATAGGGGCCCAGCGTCTCGGCTGTCTGGACGGCCTGCCGCAAAGCACGGGGGCTGCGATAGAGGTCGATCCAGCCGCCCTCGCGAAGCAGAGCCTGCGTTCCCGCCGCGGCCGTCCAGCGCTGATGTTCGGCGATGCTGCGCTCGATCAGCGGCAGCACGGCCCGTCCCAGCCTGTCGAGGCGATCCGGCGCCGAGTTCCACCAGTATCGCATCAGCCAGGGCGCCATCCGCAGCAGCGTGCCCGGTCGATAGCGCACAGCGATGGAGCGGTTGGAAGCGAAGGCGGCAAGTGTCGCGAAATCGCGCGGAAAGGCATAGGGCACGACGGAGGAGCGCTCGATCAGTCCCGCATTGCCATGGCTGGTCTCGCTGCCGGGCTCGGATCGGTCGATCAGTATCACCCGCCGGCCGCGCTCCTGCAGATGCAGCGCGACGCTGACACCGACGATGCCGGCGCCCAGCACCATCACATCGCACTGAGCTGTCGTCGTCATCCTGTCGGCACACCCGTTCTCCCGGCCGCGAGCGGCCCGACGTCAACCAGCCTCAGTCGGCTTCGATTTGCAAGAAAAGAAAAATGATTTGACTCAGTGATAGAAAAATTTCCTGATGGCCGTGGGGGGAGGGACCGGATGACGCAGACGCTTCGTCAGAGATTGCAGGCCTGCCTCGCCGACGGTTCCCGGGCCGACAAGGCGCTGGCGAGCTACATGCTGTCGCAGATGGCGAGCCTCCCTTTCGAAACGGCGGCGAGCCTGGCTGAGAAGGTCTCCGTCAGCGAGCCCACGGTCGGACGCTTCTGCCGCACACTGGGCTACCGCAGCCTGAAGGATCTCAAGGCCAGCCTCGCCGAGGAGATCGGCGACAGGCCCTGGCTGATCAGCGATCGTCTCCGCGATTTCCAGCAGCGCAGCCTCGCCGGGGACGACCAGCTGGCGCGCAGCCTCCAGCTCGAGATTGCCGGGCTCGTGCGCATCTACGAGCTCGCCCAGGGCGAGGAGTGGAAACGCGTCGCGCATCGGCTGGCGACGGCCTCGGCCGTCTACGTCACCGGTTTTCAGACCGAACGTGGGTTGGCGCAATACCTCGCGAACCAGCTGCAATATCTGCGGGACGGGGTGCATCTGGTCGATCTCGCCGCCGGCAATTTCTCCGAGCTGCTGCTGTCCGCGGATGAAGGGCGCTGTCTCGTCATCTTCGAGGCGCGGCGCTATTCGCGCCTGGCCAGGGCGCTGGCGGAGCAGGCGAAAGCGGCCGGTATCCCGACCACGCTGATCACCGATTCCTTCTGCGACTGGGGCCGTGGCCTCGTCGACGAGATGCTGGTCGTCTCGACCGAGTTCAACCTGTTCTGGGACTCGACCGCCCAGATGGCCAATCTCGGTAACCTGCTGATCAACGCCGTCTTCGTCGAGCTCGGCCCGCAGGTCGAGGCGCGGCTGAACCGGATGGCCGAGCTTTATGGGCGCTTCACCGGCCATGTCGGAGGAGCCGCCGGGCCGCCCGGCTGAAGGGCGGCCCCAGCACAGTCGGACGATCTCGAAACAATGAGGGGATGCGAGATGAGGACTCTGATCAAGAGGAGCATTCTGGGGCTGGGTCTGGCGGCGCTGGCTGCCGGCCCGGCGCTGGCCCAGGAGGCGACGTTCGTGATGACCGCGCGCCTGGTCGGGGCGCCGACCTACAATCCGATCAAGGCGACCAAGCTCAACACCGCGACGACGTTGATCTTCGACCGGCTGGTGGTGCAGGACGCCGACCAGAGTTTTCACGGCCAGCTCGCCACGGCCTGGGAGTCGAGCCCGGACGGCATGCTCTGGACCTTCAGGCTCAAGCCGGGGGTCAAATTCCACAATGGCGAGCCCTTCAACGCCAGGACGATCGAATGGTGGGTGCCGCAGTTCAAGGGCACCGAGAACGCCTTCACCGTCGAGGCGATCGACAAGGTCGAGGTCGTCGATGATCTGACCGTGCGCTTCCATATGAAGCACCCCGATCCGAACCTGCTGTTCAACCTCGCCAGCTCCTTCATGTGCGTGCCGGAGCCGAAAGCCTACCAGGCGCTGGGCGACAAGTTCGGCGTCACCGAGGCGATCGGGACCGGCCCCTACAAGATGGCGCAGTTCAGCGTGGGCCAGCAGACGGTGCTCGTCCGCAACGACGACTACAAATGGGCCTCGGACCTCTCGAAGAACCAGGGGCCGGCCAAGTTCCAGAAGCTCACCTTCCGCGAGATCGGCGAGGAGTCGACCGCCTATCTCGAGCTCAAAACCGGCGGCGCCGACGTGCTCGTCAACGTGCCGACCGACTTCCTGCCGCGCATCCAGGCCGACAAGGCGGTCAAGCTGGTCACCATCCCCGGCAACGAGGTCGTGTATCTGCCGATCAACACCAGCGTCGAGCCGTTCACCGACATCAAGGTCCGCGAGGGAACCGTCTTCGCGATCAACCAGAAGGACGTGCTGGCCAGCCTCTATGGCGGAACGGGAGCGGTGGCGGACACCTTCCTGATCTCGTCCCTGAAGGAGGCGCAGGTCGATCCGACCTTCCGCATCGCCTACGATCCCGAGCGGGCGAAGAAGGCCTTCGAGGCCGCGGGCTGGAAGCCGGGACCGGACGGGATCCGCGTCAAGGACGGCAAGCGGCTCGAGGTCAAGCTCTGGGCCCAGAACGGCACCGAGTTCAAGCGCCTCGCCGAGATCGTCCAGGCGCAGCTGAAGGCGGTCGGCATGCAGGCCGACATCAGCATCGTCGATGCCGGCTCGATCAACGCGCAGTATCGCAAGAAGACCGAGCACCAGCTCGCGGTGCGCTCCTACCAGTGGACCAATGCCGACATCATCGACTGGTTCTTCGCCGCCAAGCGCGCCGGCTATCCCAATGTCTCGATGTTCAATGATCCCGAGGCCGAGAAGCTCAACGAGATCGCCATGACCAAGTCGAAGACCTGGGACGAACGTGTCGCCAACTTCACGAAATACCATGAGTACGTGCTGGCGCAGTACCCCTTCGCGCCGATCTACCAGCCCGTGCAGAGCCTGGCCTACGGCAAGCGCGTCGTGATGCCCGAGAAGATCCGCGGCATCGGCTTCTCCGGCCAGTCGCTGATCGACATCGCGCCCGCCAACTGAACCGATGGCGGGCTGCAGGCCCGCCACCATCCCGAGCCCGGGCAGATCCACGGCACCCGGCCGCCCGCAGGGCGACGGTGGTCTGCCCGGGTTCGGGGACCGGAGCCTGCTCCGTTCGGCGCCCCCTGCGCCGCGCCCGAGTCCGTCCGCGACCCTGCATGCGGGAGAACCCCATTGCTGCGCTTCTCGATCCGGCGCCTCGCCATGCTGGTCCCGGTCTTCTTCGCCGTTTCGCTGGTGATCTTCATGATCATCCATCTGGTGCCGGGCGATCCGCTGGAACACCTCGTCCAGGTCGGCTCCTCGCCGGAGCAACGGGCGCAGATGATCGCGCGCTACGGGCTCGATCGGCCGCTCATCGTCCAGTACGCGCAGTGGCTCGCCAAGGTCCTGCGCGGCGATCTCGGCGATGCCATCGTGATGCGCCAGCCGGTTGCGCGCCTCATCGCCGAGAATATGCCGCATAGCCTGGCACTCGGCGGCACTGCCCTGATGCTCTCGACGGTGGTCGGCATCGTCACCGGCGTTCTTGCCGCCTCCTGCCGCCACAGCCTGTTCGACCGGGCCGTGATGGGCTTCATCCTGCTCGGCTCGACGCTGCCGAGCTTCTGGCTGGCGCTGCTGATGATCCTGCTGTTCGCCGTACAGTTCGAGTGGTTTCCGGTTTCCGGCGCCCGGACATGGGATGCGCTGGTGCTGCCGGCGCTGACCATCGCCATCGGCGGCACGGCGCTCATCGCCCGCGTCACCCGCGCCGCGATGGTCGAGATTTCGCAGCGAGATTTCGTGCGGGTGCTGCATGCCAAGGGCGTGCCGTTCTGGCGCATCCAGCTGCGGCACGTCCTGCAGCAGGCGATGCTGCCGGTGATGACCATTCTCGGACTGCGCATCGGCTGGATTCTCGGGGGCGCCGTCACGGTCGAATACGTTTTCGCAAGGCCGGGGCTCGGCTCGCTGCTGATCACGGGCTTGGGCCAGCGCGACTACCCGCTGGTGCAGGGCTGCCTGCTGATGCTGGCGATCGCGGTGATGCTCGGCACGCTCCTCGGCGATCTCGCCCAGGCGGCCCTCGATCCGCGGCTGCGCGAAGCCATGGGGGCACGATGAAGCGCTCGTCTCTCGCCGGTCGCATCGCCCGGTCGCCGCGTGGCGCTCTCTGCGGGGCGTTCCTGCTCGGGCTCGTGCTCTGCGCGCTGTTCGCGCCCTGGATCGCACCGTACGACTACGCGGCACAGAAGCTCTCGCTGGCCAACACGCCGCCATCACCCGCGCATTGGCTCGGCACCGACGAGTTCGGGCGCGACCTGCTCTCGCGGATCATTCAGGGCGCGCGAACCTCGCTGAGCGTCAGCCTGCTGTCCATCGCGCTCTCGGTGCTGGCCGGCGCGACACTCGGCGCCGCCGCCGGTTATTGGGGCGGAGTCTTCGACAGGATCGTCACCGTCTTCGTCGATCTCACCTGGTCCTTCCCCGAGATCCTGCTGGCGCTGATCCTGATCGCGATCCTGGGACCGGGATTGCATTCGACCGCGATCGCCATCGCCATCGCCTATCTCGCCCAGTTCACCCGCCTGACGCGGGCCCAGGTGATGGCGATCAAGGGCGAACTCTTCGTCGACGCCGCGGTAACGGCGGGGGCCGGGCCGAGCCGCGTGCTCTTCCTGCATCTCCTGCCCAACGCGATGACACCCGTCATCGTCGCCGGCATGCTGGCGACGGGCGATGCCATCGTGCTCGAGGCGACGCTGGGCTTCTTTGGCCTGGGCGCCCAGCCGCCGGTGCCGAGCTGGGGGGCCATGATGAGCTCCGGCACCGCGCAGATCTTCATCGCGCCCTGGATCATCGTGTTTCCGGGCCTCGTCATCGCCATCACGGTGATCGCGATCAATCTGTTCGGCGATGCGCTGATCGAGGCGCTCGATATCCACCGCCCCTTGCGAGACGGCTGACGCGACGCAGCTTCGCGCACCAGCCAGAGGAACGCCATGAGCTTCACCGTCCTGACCGCCGAGTTCTCGCATGAGAGCAACACCTTCAGCCGCTGTCCGACGGATTATGCGGCCTTCGAGGATCGCGGCGTCAGCCTGGGCGACGCCGCGATCGCCGCGCGTGGCGACGCCAACACGCCGATCGCCGGTTTCCTCGATGTCGGCCGCCCGGCCGGCTGGAGGATCATCCATGCGATCAGCGCCGCCGCCCAGCCGGGCGGGCCGGTGACCCGTGACGCCTTCGACCGGATCGCAGGGATCATCGTGGAGGCGGCGAGGGCCCATGCGGGGCAGATCGACGGCGTGCTGCTGGGCCTGCACGGGGCCATGGTCACGGAGTTCTGCGAGGATGGCGAGGGCGAACTGCTGGAGCGGCTGCGCGCTGTCCTGGGCCGTCAGGTGCCGATCGGCATCACGCTCGATCCCCACGCCAACGTGACCCGCAAGATGACCGAGCTCGCCGAGATCGTCGTGTCCTACAAGACCTATCCGCATGTCGATGTCCGCGAGACCGGCCAGCTCGCGGCCGGCATCATGCAGCGGACGATGGTCGGCGAGATCAGCCCGGTCACTTTGCGGGCGGAGCGGCCGATGCTGGAAGAGGTCAATGGCGGGCGGACCGATATCGGCCCGATGGTCGAGCGCATCGCCAAGGCCAGGGCCTATGAGCGCGAGCAGGGCGTCTTCGCCGTCAGCGTCAACGGTGGCTTCGGCAATGCCGACATCGCGGAAGTCGGGCCGACCGTGCTGGTCACCTGCGAGGGCGACCGCGACCGGCATCAGGCTTTCGCCGAGGCGCTCGTCGACGACATGTGGCAGCGTCGCTTCGAGGTGGTGACGGCGTTTCTTTCGGTCGAGGAGGCGGTCGCCGAGGCCGCGTCCTATGTGGTGACGTCAGGCCCTCTGATCATTGCCGACTATGCCGACAATCCGGGCGGTGGCGGCTATGGCGACGCGACCGGGCTGCTGAAGGGCATGATCGAGGCCGGTCTCAGGGACGCCTGCTTCGGTCCGATCGTGGATCCGGAGGTGGCGGCCGAGTTGTGCAGGGGCCAGCCGGGATCGACCGTGTCGGTCCGGCTCGGCGGCAAGGTCGATCCCGGCATCGGCGGCGGGCCGCTTGCGCTGACCGGCACGCTCGTCGGCGTCAGCGACGGGGCCTATATCGGCGACGGGCCGATGCTCGGGGGCTTGCGCGGCAGCTGGGGGCCATGCGCCGTGCTTCGCGTCGGCGATATCGAGATCCTCGTCACGACGATCCGGGCGCAGATGACGGACCTGCAGCAATTCCGTGCCTTCGGGGTCGATCCGGCAGCCAGGCGCGTGGTGGGGCTGAAGTCGATGCAGCATTTCCGCGCGGCCTTCGAGCCGATAGCGGGCAAGGTGATCGTCTGCGACAGCGGCGCGCTGTGTACGCCGGACCTGTCGAAGCTGCCCTACCGTCGCGTCCGGCGGCCGATCTTTCCGCTCGATCCGGGCGGCCCGCGGTGACCGGTTCGGGACTGCGAGCCGGGAACACGCGTTCCGGTACCGCCCGCCAGCCACGCACCGACCACGTCAGGTGTGCGGCAGGGGAACGAGCCCGGGGCCAGTCTCGACGCATCTGCCGCGCGTGACCGCGGGCGGCGAGCGCGCTCTGAATGGGTCTGCGCTCCCGCCGGCGGGACCGGCCGGACGCTGGCAACGCACCGCGGCGCGCTCTGCAATCGCCAATACAGCCAAGCCACGACGCTAATCTGCAATCACCGGCGGGCGGCCGGCCTTACCTCTTCCGCGCGAGGTGAACGCGGACAGGACCGAATGCGTTCTCCCGCAGGCAATCGCGCCAGCCCCTCCCGAGACAAGGATGCAGCAGATGAGCAGCGGGTTCGTGAAGACCAAGGACGGCGTCGACATCTTCTACAAGGACTGGGGCCCGAAATCGGCCCAGCCGATCATGTTCCACCATGGCTGGCCGCTGAGCAGCGACGACTGGGATAACCAGATGCTGTTCTTCCTCAGCCACGGTTATCGCGTCGTCGCCCATGACCGGCGTGGCCATGGCCGTTCGACCCAGGTCGACACCGGCAACGACATCGACCATTACGCCGCCGACGCGTCGGCCGTCGCCGAGCATCTCGACCTGCGCCAGTCCGTGCATATCGGCCACTCGACCGGCGGCGGCGAGGTCGCCCGCTATGTCGCCAAATTCGGCCAGCCGCAGGGGCGCGTCGCCAAGGCCGTTCTGGTCTCGGCCATTCCGCCGATCATGCTCAAGACCGAGCGCTATCCCGGCGGGCTGCCGATCTCGGTCTTCGACGGCCTGCGCAAGGCGCTCGCCGACAACCGGGCCCAGTTCTTCCACGATCTGCCGTCCGGCCCCTTCTACGGCTTCAACCGCGACGGCGCGAAGGTCGATCAGGGCGTCATCCTGAACTGGTGGCGCCAGGGCATGAACGGCGGCGCCAAGGCGCATTACGATGGCATCAAGGCCTTCTCCGAGACCGACCAGACCGACGATCTCCAGGCCATCACCGTGCCCACGCTGGTCATGCATGGCGACGACGACCAGATCGTGCCGATCGCGGCCAGCGCCGAGATTTCGGTCAAGCTGCTGAAGAACGGCACGCTGAAGGTCTACAAGGGCTTTTCCCATGGCATGCTGACGGTCAACGCCGACGTCATCAACCCCGACCTGCTGGCGTTCGTGAAGGGCTGAGGCGCCTCTGGCCCGACTGATGGCGGCGAGGGCAGGGCGCAGGCCCCGTCCTCGCCGCAGCTGCGAACGGCGCGAGCCGCCAGCGCGCGTCGTCGCTCAGTCCAGTGGCGGCAGCAGGCGCAGCAATTCCGCGCGGCGCATCTCCAGGTCCGGTGGCAACGCCAGGCGACGGCCGAGGTCATCCGGGCGCTCGTCGATCAGCAGGCCCGGCCCGTCGGTGGCGATCTCGATCAGGATGCCGTCCGGCCCGCGGAAATGGAGGGAGCGGAAGTAGAAGCGGTCCTTGACAGGCCCGACCTCGATGCCGAGGGCGCGCCGGAGCCGCGCGGCGATATCCGCCTGGTGACCGTCGTCCCGCGCGCGGAAGGCGACGTGATGGAGGGCCCCGGCTCCGAGCCGCGCCCGCCCGTCCTCGCTGCGGCGGTGAAGCCAGAACGCGCCGCCCGCCTCGTCATGTGCCGCAAAGCCGCTCCAGTCGCCATACCGGCCGGTCGCGCGGTAGTCCAGCACCTGCGTGAGGATCGCGGCCATCAGATCGGCGGCCCGCAGGCTCAGCGCGACCGCATGAAGCCCACGGATCGCTGCAGGAGCCGGCACGGCGTCATGCGCCAATTCCGCCTGGCCAGGCGTGCCGCCGACCAGCGCCAGCTTCAGGCCGTCCGGATCTTCCAGCAGCAGCGCGGCCTCGCCTGAGGGCAGGGCGCCCCTGCGGCAGTCCACCGACGACCGGCCGAGATGCTTCTCCCACCAGCCGAACGTCGAAGGGTCGATCGCGAAGGAGACGAACTCGGTCTCGTCCGGCCGCCGGGGCGCGGGGGCCGAGCTGCGCCAGGAGAAAAAGGTCAGGTGTCCGCCGGGCAGGCCGCGATTCTGACCATAGATCAGATGATAGGCGCCGGGGTCCTCATGGGTCACCGTGCGCTTCTCGAGGCGCAGGCCCAGCACGTCACGGTAGAAGGCGAGGTTGCGTGCCGGGTCCGTGGCGACGGCCGTGACGTGATGCAGGCCACGCCCGCTGACTGGCGACATCGGCATCTCCCGGCGCGCGCCGTCTCGACGCGGCACGCGGTGCATAGCGAGGGCGAGGGGACGCCGCTTTGCAGGCTGTGTCTTGGACAAAGCCCGCGTCTTTTGCCGCCCCCTGCCGCCGCCGACGAGTCCGCAGGGCGCCGGCTCAACCCGCCCATTCCCCCGCGCCGACGGATTCCGACAAAGCGCCGCCGATCCGGACAAGACGCCGCCGAGCCCCCTCGCCACCTTGGCTGTGAGGATCGAGCCGGCACGGGACGGGCCGAGGGGAGCCGGTGATGAAGATCTATCTGCTGTCGCTCGGGGCCGGGCTGCTGGTCGGCGTCATCTACGGGCTGATCAATGTCCGCTCGCCCGCGCCGCCGGTCGTCGCGCTCGTCGGTCTGCTCGGCATCCTCGTCGGCGAGCAGGTGCCGCCGCTGCTCAAGGGTCTGTGGAGCCGCGAGCCGGCCGGCCACTCCTGGCACCGGCAGGTCCGGCCGCATGTCTTTGGCCATCTTCCCGCCGGGGACGGACGCCGCAGCCCCTCCGGCGAGCGGGAGCGCGGCTGATGAAGGAGCCCGCCATGACCGCCGAGCTGATCCTGCGCAATGCCCGCATCACGACGCTCGACCGCAGCAACCCGGTCGCCGGCGCCGCCGCGATCCGGGACGGCCGTTTCGTCGCGGTCGGCGACGAGGCCGAGGTGATGGCGCAGGCCGGGCCGCAGACGCGCATCCTCGACCTGAAGGGCAGGCGCGTCCTGCCCGGGCTGATCGACAACCATCTCCACATCATCCGCGGCGGCCTGAACTTCAATCTGGAGCTGCGCTGGGACGGCATTCGCTCGCTCGCCGACGCGATGGACATGCTCAGGCGCCAGGTCGCTGTGACACCGCCGCCGCAATGGGTGCGTGTCGTCGGTGGCTTCACCGAGCACCAGTTCGCCGAGAAGCGCCTGCCCACGATCGATGAGATCAACGCGGTCGCGCCCGACACACCCGTCTTCCTGCTGCATCTCTATGACCGCGCGCTGCTCAACGGCGCGGCGCTGCGCGCCGTCGGCTATACGAAGGAGACCCCGAACCCGCCGGGCGGCGAGATCACCCGCGACTCGGCCGGCAACCCGACCGGGCTTTTGCTCGCCAAGCCCAATGCCGGCATCCTCTATGCGACGCTGGCCAAGGGGCCGAAGCTGCCCTTCGACTACCAGCTCAACTCGACGCGCCATTTCATGCGCGAGCTCAACCGCCTCGGCGTCACCGGCGCGATCGACGCCGGCGGCGGCTTCCAGAATTACCCGGACGATTACGCGGTCATCCAGCAGCTCGCCGACCATAACCAGCTCACCATCCGGCTCGCCTACAACCTCTTCACCCAGAAGCCCGGGCAGGAGAAGGAGGATTTCCTCAACTGGACGAGGACCTCGACCTACAAGCAGGGCGACGACTATTTCCGCCACAACGGCGCCGGCGAGATGCTGGTGTTCTCGGCTGCCGATTTCGAGGATTTCCGCCAGCCGCGGCCCGACATGCCGCCGCAGATGGAGGACGACCTCGAGGGCGTGGTCCGCATCCTCGCGGAGAACCGCTGGCCCTGGCGGATGCACGCGACCTATGACGAGACGATCTCGCGCGCGCTCGATGTCTTCGAAAAGGTCGACAGGGACATTCCGCTTGCAGGGCTGAACTGGTTCTTCGACCATGCCGAGACGATCTCGGAACGCTCGATCGACCGTGTCGCGGCGCTCGGCGGCGGCGTCGCCGTGCAGCACCGCATGGCCTTCCAGGGCGAGGACTTCGTCGCGCGTTATGGGATGCGCGCCGCCGAGGCGACGCCGCCGGTCGCGCGCATGCTGGACAAGGGCGTCAGGACCTCGGCCGGCACGGACGCCACCCGCGTCGCCTCCTACAACCCCTGGGTCTCGCTGGCCTGGCTGATCACCGGGCGCACGCTCGGGGGCTTGCGCCTCACGCCGGAGCGCAACTGTCTCGACCGCGAGACCGCGCTGCGCATGTGGACCGAGAACGTCACCTGGTTTTCCAACGAGGAGGGCAAGAAGGGCCGTATCGCGGTCGGCCAGCTCGCCGATCTGATCGTGCCGGACCGCGACTTCTTCACCTGCCCGGAAGACGAGATCTCCTACATCTCTGCCGAGCTGACGGTCGTCGGCGGCCGTATCGTCTACGGCGCCGGCGATTTCGCGTCGCTCGACGACGGCGCGCCACCGCCGGCGATGCCCGACTGGTCGCCGGTGCGGACCTTCCGGGGCTATGGCGCCTGGGGTGAGCCGGACGGCGCGGGCAAGAACTCTCTGCGTCGGACCGCGATGACCGCCTGTGGTTGCGCCAGTTCCTGCGGTGTCCATGGCCATGATCATGCCGGCGCCTGGGGCGGCGGGCCGCCGGTGTCTGACCTCAAGAGCTTCTGGGGCGCGCTCGGCTGCGCCTGCTGGGCGGTCTGAGGTGGCCGAGACACCCCCGCAAGCACCGGCGGCCTCGGCCTTCGCGCCTTTGCGCCGGCGCGTCTTCGCCGTGCTCTGGGCGGCGACGATCATCGGCAATGTCGGCTCCTTCATGCGCGACGTCGCCAGCGCCTGGCTCGTCACCGATCTGTCGGGGGCACCGGCGGCCGTGGCGCTGGTGCAGGCGGCCGCGACGCTGCCGATCTTCCTGCTGGCGATCCCGGCCGGCGTGCTCTCCGACATTCTCGACCGGCGCAAATTCCTGATCGCGATCCAGTTCCTGCTCGGCCTCGTCAGCCTGTCGCTGATTTTCCTCTCGACCGCCGGGCTCCTGAGCGTGAGTTCGCTCGTCGCTCTCACCTTTTTGGGTGGCATCGGTGCCGCCCTGATGGCACCGACCTGGCAGGCGATCGTGCCCGAACTGGTCGAGAAGCCCGATCTCAAGAGTGCGGTGGCGCTCAATTCGCTGGGCATCAACATCTCCCGCGCCATCGGGCCGGCGCTGGGTGGCCTGATCCTGGCCACGCTCGGCGCCGGCTTTACCTATGGCGCCGACGTGCTGAGCTATGTCGTCGTGATCGCCGCCCTGATCTGGTGGCGGCGCGCGCCTCAGGCTGACGATGCCCTGTCCGAGCGCTTCACCGGCGCCTTCATCGCCGGGCTGCGCTATGCGCGGGCGAGCCGAGAGCTCCATGTCGTGCTGCTGCGCGCCGCGGTGTTCTTCGCCTGCGCCAGCGCGGTCTGGGCGTTGCTGCCTCTGGTTGCGCGCAATCTGCTGGGCGGCGGCGCGGGCTTCTATGGCATCCTGCTCGGCGCGGTCGGCGCAGGCGCCATCCTCGGCGCCCTCCTGCTGCCGCGGTTGCGGGCGCGGTTCGATGCCGATGGCTTGCTGCTACTGGCGGGCGTCGTCACCGCGACGGTGATGGCCACGCTGGCGCTGGCGCCCCCGCAGGGGATCGCCGTGACGATCCTGCTGCTGCTGGGCGCGGCGTGGATCGTCGCCCTGACGACGCTCAACGGCGTGGCGCAATCGATCCTGCCGAACTGGGTGCGCGGTCGGGCTCTGGCGGTCTATCTGACCGTCTTCAACGGCGCGATGACGGCCGGAAGTCTCGGCTGGGGCGCGGTCGCCGAAGCCGCGGGCTTGCGGGGAACGCTGGTGATCGCCGCAGGCGGCCTGCTGGTCGCCGCGATCGTCATGCACCGGGTCAGGCTTCCCGAGGGCGAGGCGGATCTGGCGCCGTCCAACCATTGGCCCGAGCCTCTGGTGGCCAGCAGCGTCGCGCCTGACCGCGGTCCCGTCCTGATCCTGATCGAATACCGGGTGCAGGCGACGGATCGCGGGGCGTTCGTCGCGGCGATCCGGCGCCTCGCCGTCGCACGCCGTCGCGACGGCGCCCATGACTGGGGCATCACCGAAGACACGGCCGACCCGGAAAAGCTGGTCGAGTGGTTCGTCGTCTCGTCCTGGGCCGAGCATCTGCGCCAGCACAAGCGCGTCTCGAAGGCCGATGCCGCACTGCAGCAGCAGGTCAGGCGCTTCCATCTCGGCGATGCCCCGCCGGTCGTTCGCCATTTCCTCGATCTGCGCCCGGCGCCCGCGTGACGGGGAGATTCCCCTGCATTCACCTTCCATCCCAACCCAAGGAGACGACCATGTCCGGCTATCTCGAAGTCCTGACCCCCCAGAACAGCCAGATGATCTTCATCGACCAGCAGCCGCAGATGGCCTTCGGCGTGCAGTCGATCGACCGTCAGGTCCTCAAGAACAACGTCGTCGGCCTCGCCAAGGCGGCGAACGTCTTCGGCATCCCGACGACCGTCACCACCGTCGAGACGACGAGCTTCTCGGGGCACACCTATCCCGAGCTTCTCGCCGTCTTTCCCGAGAGCAAGATTCTCGAGCGGACCTCGATGAACTCCTGGGACGACCAGAACGTCCGTGACGCGCTCGCCGCCAATGGCCGCAGGAAGGTCGTCGTCTCCGGACTCTGGACCGAGGTCTGCAACACCACCTTCGCGCTCTGCGCCATGCTGGAGGGCGGCTACGAGATCTACATGGTCGCCGATGCCTCCGGCGGCACCTCGGCCGACGCCCACAAATACGCGATGGACCGCATGGTGCAGGCGGGCGTCGTGCCGGTGACCTGGCAGCAGGTGCTGCTGGAATGGCAGCGCGACTGGGCCCGCCGCGACACCTATGACGCCGTCGTCGCGATCGCCAAGGAGCATTCCGGCGCCTATGGCATGGGCATCGACTACGCCTACACCATGGTCCATGGCGCGCCCGAGCGTGTCGCGCATGGCGAGCGCATCGGCCCCAACCCGGCCAAGGTGGCCTGAACCGAGCCCGGTCCGGGCGGCTGGCGGGAGACTCCGGTCGCCCGCGGATCAGGCGGACAGGCGGGCGATGTCGACGGCCGGCTCGAGCCGCCGGCGCCAGGCACCCGGCGGCATCCCGACCAGCTGCTTGAAGACGCGGGTCAGATGGCTCTGGTCGCCGAAGCCGCAGATCAGCGCAATGTCGGAAAGCGGGAGGTGGGCGGCCGCGAGATGCCGCTTCGCCTCGTCGACCCGCAGCTGCATCAGATAGCGCTGCGGCGCGACGCCCGTGCTGCGCCGGAAGGCGCGCGCGAAATGGCTGGCGGTGAGGCGGCATTCGCTCGCCAGCTGCGAGATCGTCAGTTCGGACGCCAGGCGCGCCGCCATGATCTCCTTCGCCCGGCGCTCCTGCCAGGGGGCGAGCCGCCCGCTCGCACGGCCTTCGGCGCAGCCGGGCCCGCCATAGACCTCCGCGACATGGGTGAGGAGGCAGATCGCGAGCTGGTCGATCAGCAGCGTGTTGGATCCGGTCGACTGGGCGGCGCGCATCAGCGTGTCGCACAGGCCGGCAAGGATCGGGTCCGGCCGCCCGGCATCGCAGCGCAGGCCGCCGACCGTGGCCTGTGAGCGGCGCTCGCCCACCGCGCCCAGCGCCCTGACGGGAATGTAGATCTGCAGCGCATCGACCCGCCCGCAGAGCTGCCATTGCGGCTTGTCGCGCAGATCGGTCAGGCTGACCGAGCCCGCCGGCAGCGGCCCGTGATGTTGCGGCTCCCCGGCGACCCAGCAGCTGTGGCCGTCGATCCGGTCGATCGGACAGAGCAGCGAGAAGGCGGCGTCCGGCGGGGCCGGCTGCGTGCGTTCTCTCAGCCTCTCGCCGCAGGTCAGCCGCGTCGCCACCAGCGACAGCTCGCCCTCCAGCCGCAGCGCGCTGACCTCCTGGCCGCGCACGCCGAAATGCCGGGCGGCGCGCTGCCCGAAGAAGCCGTCGGTCGACAGCGGCACAGGCGATCCCATGGTCGGTCTCCCTGTTCTGATGGGTGGTGTCAGCCTCGGCCCCATGCTGAAGCACGGGGCCGGGCCCGGCAATCATCTGCCCGGATGAGGCTATGCGATGGCGTTATGGAGGGGCGCCTGAAAGTCGCGCCGGCCCGGGCTCAGCGCGATTCCATCAGGCAATCGATGAAGTCGCGCACCAGCTGCGACTTGGGCCGCTCCGGCGGGCGGATCAGCAGGGTACGGCTGTTGACGGCCGGCTCGAAGGGTCGCAGCACGACCCGGCTCTGGTCGAACCCCGTGATCGCATAGCTCGTCAGCAGGCCTGCGCCGATGCCGTCCGCCACCAGCGCATAGACGGTCGAGGCATACAGCGTCTCCACGACGATCCGCGGCATCGGGACCCCGGCCTCGGCGAAGATCATCTCGAAGCGCCGGCGCACCCGGTCCTCCGGCACATAGGCGATGAAGTCGACGCCGGAGAGGTCGTGCGGCCGGATCACCTCGCGCCCGACCAGCGCATGCCCAAGCGGCAGGGCGCAGAGCTCTCGCGGCTGGACGAAGATCTGGTGCTCGATGCCGGTGAGATCGATCTCGTCTGCCGCCAGCCCGATGTCGAAGGCGCCGCTGGCGACGCCGTCACGCACGTCGCGGGAGGACTGGACCATCAGCGTCACCGTCGCGTCGGGCCAGCGGCTGCGGAACTTCACGATCGCCTTCGGGACGACCGAGCCGCTGAGCGAGGAGAGGCTGGCGATCCGGATCTCGCCGGCGCCGGCGTCGCGGATGCGCGCCGCGGTCGAGCGCAGGCGATCCATGCCGCGGAAACTCGCCTCGACGTCCTCATGGAAGATGCGTCCCTCGGGCGTCGGGATGATCCGGCTCCTGACGCGGTTGAACAGACTGAAGCCGAGCGACCGTTCGAGATCGGCGATCAGACGGCTGATGGCAGGCTGGCTGACACCGAGGATTTCAGCCGCCCGGGACACTGTGCCGGCCTTCATCACCGCCGCGAAAGCCTCGATCTGCCGCATGTTCATGACGCGCTCTCCTGCCGCCTTCGTCATGACGATGCAAGCGCGATGCTGGCGATCCGGCCCGTGCTGGAAAGCATAGCCGCCCGGACGAGGGTCGTTCGCCGCCGAACCATCTGCGGGGGCTCCGGGCGCGTGCCTGGCTCCGCAGGCACGTCACAAGGGCGGCTGAACAGCCGCCCTTGCCATCGTCGCTTTTCGTCCGCTTCCCGCGGTTGATTTACGACGACTTCGCCGCCAGCTCTTCCGGCACGAGCTTCACACCATGATAGCGCTGGTAGATCTCGACCAGCTTGCCGTTCTTCAGATTGGCCACGACCCACTCGTCCAGCTTCGCCTTGAGCTTGGGCTCGTTCTTGCGCAGGGCGATGCCGAGCGGAAAGCCCTTCATGACGAACTTGGTGTCGAGGTCGAGCTGCGGGTTGTCCTTGCGGAGCTGGTTCAGCAGCGGCAGGGACGTCGCATAGATCTTGAGCTGGCCGGCGGTGATCGCCGTCGTCGAGGTCGGGTCGTCCTCGAAACGCGTGATCGTGACGTCCTTGACGCTGGACGTCCCGCGCGTCAGCTCCTGGTCGTTGACGGTGCCGCGGGTGACGGCGATGCCACCCTTGCCGCCGAGATCGGCATAGGATGCGATCTGCATCGCCTTGGGCGCCGCGACGACGCACTGCAGCTCGGCATAAGCGGTCGAGAAGTCGATCACCTTCTTGCGTTCGTCGGTGATCGACAGCGCGGAGATCACCACGTCGGCTTTCTTCGCCATCAGATACTGCACGCGGTTGGGCGTCGAGACCTGCACGATCTCGAGATCGACGCCGAGGTCCTTCGCCAGGAGGTGAGCGGTTTCGACGTCGGAGCCGGTCGGCTTGAAGGCGGCATCCATCATGCCGTGCGGCGGATTGCCGAGGTCGATGGCGACCAGGATCTTCTTGCGGGCGATGATGTCGTCGAGCGTATCCGCCGAGGCCGGGATTGCCGAGAATCCGGCGATGCCGAGCCCGAGGAGGCCGGAGAGGAGGGTGAGTGTCGAGCGGCGGTTCATGGGTCGTTTCCTCTTTGGATGGGGGTTTCGTTCTGATGCGGTCGTCGTTGCGCGACCTTGGGCGGCAGCCGTCTAGAGGCCGACACCGACAAAGCTCTTCAGTTCCGGTGTGCGGGGGTGATGCAGGATCTCGCGCGAGCCGGTCTCGTGGATGAGGCCCTCGTGCATGAAGATCACGCGGTCGGCGATCCGCGCGGCAAAGGCCATCTCGTGGGTCACCAGCAACATGGTCATGCCCTGTCGGGCCAGTTCCTCGATGACCTTGAGCACCTCCCCGGTGAGCTGGGGGTCGAGGGCGGAGGTAACCTCGTCGAAGAGCATCACCTGCGGGCGCATCGCCAGCGACCTTGCGATCGCGACGCGCTGCTGCTGCCCGCCGGAGAGCTGCTCCGGATAGGCCTCGATCTTGTCGGAGAGACCGACCTGGGCGAGCACGTCCCGCGCCAGGGCGCGGGCGCTCGCCCTGTCCGTCTTCTTCACCCAGCGGGGAGCGAGCGTGATGTTCTGTTCGACGGTGAGGTGCGGAAACAGGTTGTAGCTCTGGAAGACGATGCCGACATCCTGCCGGAGCTTGCGAAGTTCGATCCCGGGGTCGCTGACCCGGTGACCGCACACGACGATCTCACCGCTGTCCACCGTCTCGAGCCGGTCGACACAGCGCAGGGCGGTGCTCTTGCCCGAGCCGGAGCGGCCGATCAGGGCGACGACCTGCCCCTTCTCGACCTCGAAGCTCAGCCCCTTGAGGACGGGCAGGGAACCGAAGCTCTTGTGAACGTCACGAAAGCTAACGATGGGCGACATTGAGTTTTCTCTCGAGACGGCGGCTGAGCCACGACAGCGGGTAGCACAGAAGGAAGTAGAGGCCGGCGATGATCAGGTATGTCCGGAAGGGCTGAAAGGTCGCGTTGTTGATCAGCTTGCCGATATAGGTCATCTCCGCCATGCCGATCACGGAAGCGACCGAGGTATTCTTCACGATCTGAACCATGAACCCCACGGTTGGGGGGACGGCGATGCGCAGCGCCTGGGGCAGGATCACCAGCAGCATGCGCTCCCAGCGCGCCAGTGCGAGACAGTCGGCCGCCTCCCACTGCGTCCGCGGGACGGACTCCAGGCACCCCCGCCAGATCTCGCCGAGATAGGCGGCCGAGAACATCGTCATCGCGATGCAGGCGGCCGCGAGCGGCGGCATGTCGAGCCCGAAGACGGGCAGGCCGAAATACAGCACGAACATCAGAACCAGCAGCGGCGTGCCCTGGACCAGATTGACGTAGCCGACGGCCAGCGCCCGGACGATCAGGCTGTCGGAGATGCGCGCGAGCGCCACGGCGAAGCCGACGAGCCCGCCGGCAACGAAGCCGACCGCCGACAGGAAGACCGTCCATCGCAGGCCCGCCAGCAGAGCGTCCCAATGCGCCGGCGAAACGCCGAGAAGAGCGGCGATCACAGCGTCGTTCCCAGCTTGCGCCGACGCGCGAAGGCGAACTGGCCGACCGCCCAGAACAGACCGCGCATGCAGAAGGACAGGGCGAGGTACAGCCCCGCGATCACCAGGAAGACCTCGAAGGGTCGGAACGTGTCGGACTGGATGCGGCTCGCGGCGGCGGTCATCTCCTCCGCGGAGATTTGCGAGGCAATGCTGGTGCCGAGCATCAGCAGCACATACTGGCTGGCCAGGGCCGGGTAGACCTTCTCGATCGCGGTCGGCAGGACGATGGCGGCCAGGACCTGCCAGCGTGACAGGGCGAGACAGTCGCCGGCCTCGATCTGCCCCTTGTGGACGGACTCGATGCCGGCGCGGACGATTTCGCTGGAATAGGCTCCGATGTTGATCGTGAGGCCGATCACCGCCGATGTCGTCGCCGAGAATTTGAGCCCCAGCGACGCCAGGCCGAAATAGACGACGAAGAGCTGGACCAGCAGCGGCGTGTTGCGGATCAACTCGACATAGAGCCCGACGAGCGCACGCAGAATCCGCGAGCGACCGGTGCTCGCAACCGCGCAGGCTGTCCCCAGCAGGAAGCCCGCCATCGTCGCCATCAGCGAGAGCTGGACGGTGAGCCGGAGCCCGTCGGCCAGCATCGGCCAATAGTCCCACAGAAAGGAGAAGTCGAAAATGTAGTCCATCCGGGGCTTTGCCCTCTGTCCTTGGTGTTTCCTCCCGTCGAAGCCGTCGTCAGGCCATGAACTGGCCGCCGTTCACTTCGAGGACCTGGCCGGTGACGTAGCCGCTGAGCGTGTCGGAGGCGAAGAACAGATAGGCTCCCGTGCAGTCTTCCGGCGTTCCGATCACGCCCATCGGGATGGTCTTGCGCATGCCTTCCAGGATGTCGGGCGTCGAGTAACGCTCGTGGAAGGGGGTCGCGATCACGCCCGGGGAGACGCCGTTGACGCGGATCCCTGCGCCGGCCAGTTCCTTGGCGAGATTGCGCGTCGCGTTGAGGACGAAGGCCTTGGCGCTGGCATAGAGCAGGGCGCCGGGACCGCCGCCATTGCGGGCCGCGACGGAACTGGTGTTGATGATGCTGCCCCTGCCGCCCTTGCGCATGTGGCGCGCCGCCGCCTGTGACGCGAACACGACCGAGCGGACGTTGAGATCGAGCACGCGATCGTAGATTTCGTCGTCCAGCTCGTCGAGCGGAGCCCGCTTCACCAGCGCGCCGGCATTGTTGACCAGGACATCGAGGCCGCCCAGGCCGGACGCGGCCTCGTCGACGATGCGGATCGCGTCCTTCGATCGCGAGACGTCTCCGCCGACCAGGATGGCCTTGCCACCGGCGCGGTGGATTTCCGCCACGAGAGCTTCGGCGGGTTCGCGGCTCGCATTGTAATGGACGGCCACGACGGCGCCGTTGGCCGCATAGGCTCTCGCGACGGCTGCGCCGATGCCGGTGCTCGAACCCGTCACCAGGATGCGCTTGCCCTTCAGGTCTTCGATCATGCTTGTCTCCTTCCCGCCGTCAGGCGAAGGCGGGGTAACGGCTGGGGAATGTCTGGCCGGCGTCGTCCAGGGTCGGGCCTGCGGCGAAGACGGGCGACGCCGTCCACGGCCGCGCCATGGCGTCGGTCATGCGGTTGATCTCGGCGAGATAGCCGGCCCCCTCCGAGGCCAGCGCCGCCGACATGGCGGCGAGATCCGGATAGTGCTCCTGGAAGGCCTTCCACCAGATGGCGCGGCCGGCGAGGAAGCCGCTGGCCCCGGCCTTGAAGGCATAGTGCAGCACGCGCCGGAACTCCTCCATTCCCGCGCCGGCCGACAGCATCACCCAGGGCTTGTCGATTAGCTTTCCCATCTCGTCGAACCAGGCCTGGGCCTCGGCAACCTGCGGCCCGGTCCCCGAAGGATCGGGCAGGTGGTTCGCGGCGAGCGGACTTTCGAGCTTGTAGATGTCGACCCCGTATTCGGGCGAGGCGAAGTCGCGCACGCTCTGCAGAACAAGTTCGGGTCGCTTGTCCTTGTGCTCGATGTAGTCGGTGGTGTGATCGCTGGCGCCGGCGAACGGAAAGACCAGCAGTTCGAGCAGGAATGCGAGATCATGGGCCTTGCAGGCGGCGCCGACCTCGCGCACCAGCCGGTGCTGGTGCGCGCGTACCTCGGCCGAGCAGTCCGGCCGGTACCAGAGCAGGAGCTTCACGCCCTCCGCGCCGGCGCGCTTGATCTTGTCGACGCCCCAGTCCTTCATGATGAAGGTCTTGCGGCCGCCGGCGCTTTCCTCGAAGGCGAAATTCTCCAGCGTCAGCAGCAGGCCGGGTTGGGCGGGCAGGGCGTCGAAGGCGAGGCTGTAGCCGTAGTCGGGGTCGATCAGCACCGCCGTGCTCTGCGGTGCCAGCGCCTGGACGAGCGCCCGCTTGACGCCCCCGACGCGTTCGTAGGTCGCGGCGCCGGCACCGAGCTTCTGGTCGATCGCCTTGATGATCGGCGGTCGCTGATCCGCCGCCATCATCTTGAAGCGGCCCTGCGCATCGGAAAGGCGGCGGAGTGCGCGGAATTTGCCCGCCGAGAGAGAGCTGGTCATACGAAATCCTTGGTGGGTGAGAGCGCGGCGGGACGCTGCGCGAGAAAGGCGTCGACCTCCTCGGCCGTCGGAATCGTGGCGCCGCCGCCCCAGCGCGTGCATTTGACGGCGGCGACGACATTGGCGAAGCGCATGGCATCCCGCGCCGGCAGCGCGCGGGCGATGGCCAGAGCAAAGGCGCCGTGGAAGACGTCGCCGGCGGCGAGGGTGTCGACCGCGCGGACCGACATGGCCGGCTCGTGATGAAAACCCGAGCCGTCGACCCAGAAGGCGCCCTGGTCGCCCATCGTCACGCCGACGAGTTCATGGGCTCCGCCGGCATGGACCTGCCGGAGCCTGGCTTCGACACTGCCGTCCTCGCCGGCGAACTGCGTCAGCGCAGGCTCCGAGAAGACGACATGCGACGCCATCGGAACGAGCGCGGCGAGCGCGGCGGGGTCGGAGGTCAGGTCCGCGTCGAGGACGGTTGGTTTCCCGAGCGCCCGGGCCCGGCCCATGACCGCTCGCGAGGCGACGGGCCAGCGGACATCGGCGAGCACAGCGTCATATCCGGCGACGTCGTCGAGTGGCAGCCAGGAGGCGTCCGTGTCGAGCTTGGGGTCGGCGAAGACCAGCAGCATGCGCTCGCCGTCGCCGGTGACGCCGACCGCCGAGATGCCCGACCGTGCCTCCTCGACGCGCCGCACCCGGGACACGTCGACCCGGCTGCGCTTGAGATCCTCGACGATGCGGTCTCCCTGCATGTCGTTCCCGATCCGCGCCCACAGCGCGGCCTCGCCACCCTGCCGTGCGATGGTGATGGCCGCATTGGTGGCCGGCCCGCCGGCGGCGGAGGCAAAATCCGAGGCAAAGATCTTGGTCGGCCGGGTCGGGAAGGCCGGCAGGGCAAAGATTTCGTCGTAGACGGCGACGCCGACGCACAGAACCGCCGTCATGCGCGGCCCCCCTGGAGACCGGAATCGCCGAGGCGTCGAAAGGCGCCGACGCGCGCCGCCGAAGCGAGCTCCATCATCATTCCACCGCCCAGGTCGTTTCCCAATTCGGATTGTTATTCCGTATTCCGGAATTTGAGACAATCTAGTTATTCCGCAATCCGGATGTCAATTCCAATTTTCATCCCGGTGGCCAATGGGTATGGTGAGGCGGCATCGAGGACGATGCAGCGAGGCAGGCGGAGCGGGAGACGACGCCGAATGGCGGGGAAAACCCCAGAAGCAGAACGGACTCCGGCCGCGGAGGAGCCTGTCGACGGATCGGACCAGCGCGGCTCGCTCAAATCGATGCAGAAGCTGATGGCCGTGCTCGATTGCTTCTCGCGATATGACCGTTCCCTCAGCCTGGCCGAGATCTCGGAACGCTGCAGAATGCCGAAGACCACCGTGCATAGGCTGGTCACCAGCCTGCGCGAGGCCAAGCTGCTGGAGCAGGACAAGGGGCGCGACCGCTACCGGATGGGCATCCGCCTGTTCGAACTCGGCAGCATCGTGCTGGCCAATCTCGATCTGCATCGCGAGGCGCGCGACCTCGTCGAGCGTCTCGGCGACATCAGTGGCGAATCGGCTCATCTCTGCGTTTTCGACGGCACCAACATGGTGATCATCGAACACCGCGAGCCCGGCGGCAGCATCGTCAACTGGACGACGACCCTGTCGCTCTCGCCATCCTACTGCACCGGCGTCGGCAAAGCCGCGCTGGCCTTCCAGGAGCCGGCAACCATCGAGAGGGTGATCGCGCAGGGACTGCTCCCCTATACCTCGACCACGATCACCGATCCGGACGCCCTGCGCGCAGACCTCGCGGAGACACGAAGGCGCGGCTACTCGATCGATGAAGGGGAACACCAGCCCACGGTGCGCTGTGTCGCGGCGCCGATCCGGAACACATCGGGCCGCGTGTTTGCGGCGGTCAGCGTCACCGGGCCGATGGAGCGTGTCACGCGCGAGCGTGTTCCCGCCCTCGCAGAACTGGTGATCGCGACGGCGAACCAGCTTTCGCGTCAACTCGGCTACGAGCCCCCCGCGCAGACGGACAAGGCGAGGAAGGCGAAGTGACCGGTTCGATGGAACTGCAAGGCGTCGTCGTCCCGTTGACGACACCGTTCGCCGCCGACGAGTCGATCGACTATGAGGCCTTCGCCCGGCAGATCGAGTGGATGCTGGCGGAGGGCGTCGACGGCGTTGTCGTGGGCGGCAGCACGGGCGAGGGCTTCGCGCTCGAGGAGGAGGAGACCTTCGCCCTGTCGCGCCGCGCGCTCGATGTGGTGGCGGGCCGGGTCCCGGTCCTGACCAGCATCATGGCCGACAGCACCCGGGTCGCCGCGAGGCGCGCCCGGCAACTGGCCGGGCTGCCGCTGGCCGGGCTGCAGGTGGCGCCCCCGCACTACATTTTTCCGCCGAGCGACGACGGGCTGGTCGAGTTCTACGGCGGGGTCGCCGCAGCTGCGGCGGTTCCGATCGTCATCTACAATGTCGTTGCCTGGGCCAATGTTCGGCCGCAGCTGGCCGCCCGGATTCTGGAGTGCGTTCCGCAGGTCCGCGCCGTCAAGCAGAGTGACAAGGACCTCGGGGCCTTCGCCGACCTCATTCTGGCCGTGGGGGGCGAGCGCGTCTTCGGCGCGATCGATGGCTCGCTGATGAGCTGCTACGATCTCGGCGCGGCAGGATCAATCGCCGCGATCGCCAGCGCGGCACCGGGAGCCAATGTCGCGCTGTGGCGCGCGGTCCGGAGCCATCGCCGCCATGAGGCCGGCGAGCTCAATCGCGACCTGTGCCACCTCTGGCAATCGCTGGCCGCCTCGAACCTGCCGGCTCGCGTGAAGACGGCCCAGACGCTGCAGGGCGTCAGCGCCGGACGACCGCGCTCGCCCATGGTAGCGACCCCTGCCGATGTGGAAGAGTCGCTCGGCGAGGCTTTGGGGAAGCTGCGGACGGGCAATCGGACGGTCGAGAGCCCGTGCATGGTGTAGGCCGCCGCAGGGGGGGCTTGTGGCTTTTCGAACCTGCTCAGAAGCCGCTGAACCGATGATGCGCCGCGCGGTGACGCGGCTTCGGGGGGCTTCCCTCCAGGTCCGCGTCCCGCGCTGCAGGCGGGACGCGGAGCAGCGTTGCCGGCTCGATCGGCATCGGCGACTCATCCGGAGGCTGCGGCGGCGAGCGGCGCCGAAGCCGATGGCGCGGCAGGGCTGTGGCCGGCGCGGGTGGGAGAGATCCGGAACCAGGCGGCGTAGAGCGACGGCAGGAACAGCAGGATCAGCACGGTGCCGACGGCCGTCCCGCCGATCAGGGTATAGGCCATCGACCCCCAGAACACCGAGTGGGTGAGGGGGATGAAGGCGAGCACCGCCGCCAGCGCGGTCAGGATGACGGGCCGCGTCCGCTGCACCGTCGCCTCGATGACCGCATGGTAGTCGTCCAGACCCGCTGCCCTGTTCTCCTCGATCTGGTCGGTCAGGATCAGCGTGTTGCGCATCAGGATGCCGGCCAGGCCAATGAGGCCGAGAATCGCGTTGAATCCGAAGGGCTGGTCGAAGGCGAGCAGCGTCGGAACGACGCCGATCAGGCCGAGCGGCGCGGTGAACAGCACCATCGCCATCATCGAGAACGACCGCACCTGGAGCATGACCACGATCAGGGTGATGGCGATCATCAGCGGAAAGATCTTCGCCAGCGCGTCGTTGGCCTTGGCCGCCTCCTCGATCGACCCGCCCATATCGATGCGGTAGCCCGCCGGAAGCGACGCGATCAGCGGCTGGAGGGCGGTGAGGACCTGCTTGGAGACTTCGGGCGGCTGGGTCGCCTCGTTGATCTCCGAGCGCACCGTGATCGTCGGCACGCGATCGCGGCGCTTCAGCAGAGGCTCCTCGAAGCGGATCTCGGAGTGGCCGACCTGATCGAGCGGAACCGGACGTCCGTCGCGGCTGATCAGCGAGAACTCCGAGAGCCGGGTCGGGTCGAGGCGCTGCGGGCCCGCGCTGCGCGCGACGACGGGAACGTTGCGGATGTCCTCGCGCACCTGCGTGACCGTGACGCCGGTCAGCAGAAACTGGAGCTGCTGGCCGACCTGCGCCGGCGAAAGCCCGATGAGGTTCAGCCTGTCCTGGTCGGGCACGAAGCGCAGGGTCGGTGTGCGGTTCCCCCAGTCGCGGTTGGCCTCCCGGACATCGGGCACGCCGCGCATGATCTCGAGCGCTCGCTCCGAGATCGCATAGAGCTGCGCGGGATCGGGACCCGTCACCCGGAATTCGACCGGGAACACCGACGGAGGACCGAAGACGAACTGGGTGGCGCGGACAGAGGCCTCGGGCGCCAGCCCCCGCGCAATGGCCTGACGGAGTCGTTGCTTCAGCGTCTCGCGCGTCCCGGCGTCCGGCGTCAGCACGACGATCTTGGCGAAAGCCGGGTCGGGGAGCTCGGGCGACAGGGCGAGGAAGAACCGCGGCGCGCCCTGGCCGACATAGCTCGTCACGATCTTGGCTTCGGGCTGTTCGTCCAGCCAGCGCTCGATCTTCGCGACCGCGGCCGTCGTCGTCTCGATGCTGCTGCCCGGCGGCAGGCGGACCTCGACGAGCACCTCGGGCCGGTCGGAGGTCGGAAAGAACTGCTGCTTCAGTCCGCCCAGGCCGACGATCGACACCGCAAAGGCGAGGCCGACGACCGCGCAGGTCAGCCCCTTGCGGTCGACCGCGAACGTGATCAGGCCGCGCAGCCGGCGGTAGTTCGGCGTGTCGTAGATCGCCGCGTGCCCGCCGGCGACGGGTTTGATCTCCGGTAGCATCTTGACGCCGAGATAGGGCGTGAAGACCACCGCGACGATCCATGAGACGATCAGGGCGAAGCCGACGACCCAGAAGATGTTGCCGGCATATTCGCCCGCCGTCGAGGAGGCGAAGCCGACCGGCAGGAAGCCCGCGATGGTCACCAGCGTGCCCGAGAGCATCGGGGCCGCGGTGTGGCTCCAGGCATAGGCAGCCGCCCTGATGCGGTCCATGCCCTCCTCCATCTTCACGACCATGACTTCGATGGCGATGATGGCGTCGTCGACGAGGAGGCCGAGTGCGAGAATGAGCGCGCCGAGCGTGATCCGGTCGAAGAAGCGGCCCGTTTCCAGCATGATGAAGAAGACGGCGGCCAGGGTGATGGGAATTGCGGCGGCCACCACGAGGCCGACGCGCCAGCCGAGGCTGAGCAGGCTGACGAGCAGAACCACGCCGAGCGCCATCGCGAATTTCATCATGAATTCGTCCACGGCCGAGGCGATGTTGACGGCCTGGTCGGTCACCTTCTCCAGCGAGATGCCGAGCGGCAGCGCGCGTCCGATGGCGGCGGTCTTCGCCTCGAGCGCCTTGCCGAGCGCGAGCCCGTCCCAGCCGTCCTGCATGACGGCGGCGAGCATCAGGCTCGGCTCGCCATGGTGCCGGATGACGAATGCGGGCGGATCCTCATAGCCGCGCCGGACATCGGCGATGTCCGACAGCTTCAGCGTGCGCCCGCCGGCGACGATGGGCGTGTCGGCGATGGCGCGAACGCCGTCATAGGCGCCATCGACGCGAATGAAGACGCGCGGCCCCTGGGTTTCGACGGCGCCCGCCGGCGTCACGGTGTTCTGCCGCTGCAGGGCCGACACGACATCCTGGGCCGAGATTCCGAGCGTCGCCAGCCGCTCATGGGAGAATTCGACGAAGATCTGCTCGGGACGCTCGCCCAGGATGTTGACCTTCTTGACGCCGGGGACGTGCAGGAGATCCTGCCGGATGACCTCCGCCTGCCGGGCCAGCTCCCGCATCGGCAGGCCTTTGGCCTTGAGCGCGTAGAGGGCGAAGCTGACGTCTGCGTACTCGTCGTTGACGAAGGGGCCGAGCACGCCCGGCGGCAGGTTCCTCGCCTCGTCCGAGAGCTTCTTGCGGGCCTGATAGAACTCCTCCTGAACGCGTCCGGGCGGGGTGGAATCCTTCAGGTTGACGGTCAGGTAGGCAAAGCCCGGTCGCGTCGTCGTCTCGACACGGTCATACCAGGCCAGTTCCTGAAGCCGCTTCTCCAGGGGCTCGGCGACCAAATCCTGCAGCTCGCGGGCGGTCGCGCCCGGCCAGACGGCGGTGACCGTCAGGGTCTTGATCGTGAAGCTCGGGTCCTCAGCGCGCCCGAGCTTGACGAACGCATAGGCGCCGGCAGCCAGGAGCAACAGGATCGTGAAGAGGGTGACCGACCGTTCGCGGACGGCGATGGCTGAGAGGTTGATGCTCATCGCGAAGCGGCCTTGATGGGGGTGGACGGCCTGACCGGCTGGCCTTCGCGCAGGAGATGGGCGCCGAGCGAGACGATGGTGCGCCCGGCCTCGAGCCCGGAAACGATCGCCGTCTCGCCGGTCACACGGACCAGACGCACCGGCTGGAAGGTGACGAGCGACCCCGTGTCGTCCAACCGCCAGATGCCGGTTCTGCTGCCGTCGTCGAGGACCGCCCCGAGAGGCACCTCCATCTCGGTGGCCGGCCCGCTGGCCGCGATGGCGATCGTCACAGTCGCGCCGAGCGGTGCCGCGGCAGCATCTCCGTCGAGCACGTAGCGGGCCTCGAACGTCCGGGTTTGCGGGTCGGCGGAATCCGACAATTGCCGCAGCCTCGCGGTGACGCCGGCCCCGGAGGATCCATAGAGCATCGCCTGCGCGGATGAACCGAGCGCCGGCCTCATCGTCTCTGGCAACGCCACGACCGCTTCCCGCGGACCGGCCTGAGCAACCCGTATCACGATCTGCCCGGCGGCCACGACCTGACCCGGCTCCCCCGCCGTCTCCACGACAACGCCGTCTGCATCGGCGATGAGGACGGCGTAGCCGAGTTCGTTCTCGGCGACCTTCGCCTCGGCCTCGGCGGCGGAGGCCTGGGCGGTCGCGGTGTCCAAGGCCGCCTTGGCCTGTTCGTAACGCTGCGGGCTGGCGGCGAAGCCGTTCTTGACCAGAACCGCGTACCGCGCCTCGTCCGCCGTGGCCTGGGTCAGGACGGCGCGGGCGGCCGCGGCGGCGTTGCGCTTGGCGGTCAGCGCCAAGCGCAGATCGGTCGCGTCGATCCGCAGGAGAGGCTGCCCGGCTGTCACCGTCTGGCCCACATTGACCAGCCGCTCAACGACCTTGCCGGGAACGCGGAACCCGAGATTGCTCTGGACCCGCGCCGCGATGACGCCGGTGAAGCGCCTCTCCGCACGTATGACCGGACTGGCGACCGAGACGAGCACGGTCGGCGCATCCTGGCGCGGATCGACCTTCACGGAGGCTGCGGATCTCGGCCCCGCCACCATGATCGCGCCGCCGATCCCCGCGGCTGCGAGGGTCATGGCGCCCGCCGCCAGAGCAAGCTTGGATTTTCGAGACATGGATCACACCGAAATGGATTGCGTTCGACATCTATGCTGTTTATAGAGTTCGAGCGCAATCTTATTTTTGAGGTCCAGCATGCGGGTGTCCCGGCAACAGGCGGCGGAGAACAGGAAGCGGGTGATCGACACGGCCAGCCGGCTGTTTCGCGAGAACGGCTTCGACGGCATCGGCCTGAAGGACCTGATGGCGGGAGCCGGCCTGACCCAGGGCGGCTTCTACAAGCAGTTCGAGTCGAAGGACGAACTGGTCGCCGTGGCGACGAAGCGCGCGCTGGAAAGCGTTTCCGAGCGCTGGTCGACAGCGGCGGCGGCGCGGCCGGAGGACAGGTTAAGGGCGGTGTGCGAGTTCTATCTGAGCCAGGGCCACTCCGCCGAACGCGCCGATGGCTGCCCGATCGTGGCGCTGGGTTCCGATGCGGCACGGCAGGGTCCCGAAGTCAAAGCGGCCTTCGAGGCCGGCATGCTCGGCTATCTCGCCATGGTCACGGGATGGCTCGGCGAGGGGCGCGAAGACGAGGCGATGGTCGTGCTGTCGACCATGGTCGGCGCGCTTCTCCTCTCGCGGGTTGTGAATGACAGAACCCTGGCAGGGCGCTTTCTGGAGACGGCTGCCGCCAGCGTCACCGGCAGGGATCTCAGGAGCCGGGGCGAGGGGGCCGCTGACCGGCCGGAGCAGGTGCAATGACGGGCGCCTCCGTCGATCAACGTCATCCGGCCCCGTTGCCGGGCGTGGGAGACGGCCTCTCGCCCCGCGCGCCTCGTGGGATCACGGGCGATGTCGTCCTTCTTCTCGCCGGTCTCGCCGCGATCGGGACGCTCGCCACCAACATCATCCTGCCGGCCTTCCCACGGATGGGGACCGAACTGGGGCTGACCGGCGCCCAGCTCGGCCTCCTCCTCAGCAGCTTCTTCCTGACCTTCGCTCTCGGCCAGCTGGTCGTTGGGCCGCTCTCGGACCGGTTCGGGAGACGCAGCCTCGTCCTCGGAGGGCTGGTCACCTTCGTCGCGGGCAGTCTCGTGGCGGCCCTGGCGGGCAGCTTTTGGCTGCTGGTGCTGGGCCGCGTCATCCAGGCCATGGGCGCATGCGCCGCCTCGGTGCTCGCCCGCGCCATTGCCCGCGACCTCTTTCAGGGCGAGGCGCTGGGCAGGGTGCTGTCGCTCACCATGATCGCCGGCGCCGTCGCGCCGGGCTTCTCGCCGTTGCTCGGGAGCGTTCTCGTTGAGCTGTCCGGCTGGCGCATGAGTTTCCTCTTCGTCGCCCTCTGCGCCGCGGCGCTCGCGATCCTCTATCTGAGGCGGGTCGGCGAGACGCATCCGGTTGGCGCGCGAAGCGAACTCGCCTTGCGCAGCGTCGCCGGGACCTATCGTTCGCTCGTCATCGATCGGCGCTTTCTCCGGCCGGCGCTGGCGGTGAGCATGGTGCTCGGCGGCCTCTTCAGTTTCTTCGCAGCGGCGCCAGGGGTGCTGATGGGCCAGCTCGGACTGACTCCGTTCCAGCTGGGGCTGTCCTTCGCCGCGACCGTTCTTATCGTCTTCGCGGCAGGCCTGCTGGCGCCTCGGCTGGCCGGACGGCATGGCAGCCATGAAGTCGGGCTCTTCGGCCTGATCGTCTTCGCCGGCGGCTCGCTGGCCATGATCGCCGTCGCCTGGCAGCCGACCTATCTGACGTTCACGGCGGCCATCTCGGTCGTGCTCTTCGGGATGGGGCTGATCAATCCGCTCGGCACCGCGATCGCGCTGCAACCGTTCGGGCGCCAGGCTGGGTCGGCCTCGGCGCTCCTCGGTTTCCTCCAGATGAGCAGCGCCGCGATCGGCTCGACCGTGGCGAGTGTTCTGCCGTTTCCAGCCGCGACCTCCCTGGCCATCGTGATGACGGCGGCCGCGCTGCTGGCTCTCCTGGCCTTTGCGCTGGCGTTCCGCGATCGTCCCGAGCGTGTTCGCCAGGCTCCTGCGGTCAGCAACGCGGAGGTCGCGACCGATGCGTAGGCTCGTCGTCACGGGCAGGGGGCGGTCACCCCGCCCGGCTCCGGCGTGGGCCCGGTCTGAGAATGCCTGCTCGCCGGCCAATCCGGCCTGCGCCGTCTCCCCGATGCCGTGGCCGGCACCCTCCCGCTGCGACACCGCCGGGCGTCTGGCGCGACAGGTCGCCCCTTTGCGCCGCTTCGTGCCTGCGGATGCGTGCGACATGAGCCTGCGCAGGCCGGGCGGGCTCTGAAGCGTGAGCGGTGACGGGAACGGAGGCTGCCGATGACCAACACATTATGGACCCGCCTCGTCGCGGAACTGCAATCATTCGGCGAAGCGCTGGCCGCGCTCGACGACGATGGTGGCGCCATCAAGGAGGCCAGGCTGCGCCGCCTCGAAGATGAGCTGGCCGCCTTGCAGGCCCGGGTCGCCGCCATGCAGCGGGAAGCGCTTCGACCGGACGCCGGGGGAGCCTGACGCTTCCGCAGAGTCGCTCGTTCCCGCCGACTTGCCATCGTCAGCCATCTGGCCGGCTGCAGCAGACCACCGCGAACGGGTCGATGCCGCCGGCCCTACCCACCCGCCGCGGAGCGAAGTCCACATCCGCGCCTGAGCCGGACAGCCGATCGCCGGTTTTTGCGCGCCAAAACGGTCGCTTTTGGCGGCGGGCACGGCTAGCAATTGATATGCGCGCCGACATCCTGGGCCTCCAGGCCTTCATCAGCATCGCCGAACGCGGCAGCTTCCGGGCCGCCGCATCCCATCTGAACCTGTCGCAGACGGCGCTCAGCCACCGCATCCGCAAGCTCGAAGAGGCGCTGGGCACGCCGCTGCTGCTGCGGACGACGCGGCAGGTCTCGCTGACCGCGGCCGGAACCCTGTTGCTGCCGCGAGCCAGGCGGGTCTTCGAGGATCTCGGCGCCGCCATCGACGAGGTAAGGGTGGACGTTCGGGAGGGCGACGCCGAAGTCTCCGTTGGTTGCCTGCCGACGGTCGCGGCCCATTGCATGCCGGCGGTGATCGCGGCTTTCGCGAAGCGCTTTCCGGGTGTCGGCGTCCGGGTCCACGACAATTCCGCATCGGAGATCGCCGACAAGGTGCAGTCCGGCGAGGCCGAATTCGGCGTGACGATCGTCGCCGCCAATCGGTGGGACCTCGAGCTCAAGCCGGTGGTGAAGGAGCCCTTCGTGCTCGTCAGCCACCGCGACATGCCGCTCGCCCAGGCGACATCGCTGACATGGGCCCAGCTCCAGGGGGAGCCCCTGGTCCGCATCAGCGCGGAGACCGGCAACCGGATCCTGATCGACGACGCGCTGGGCTCTCGCCGCGAGGCCCTGACCTGGCGCTACGAGGTGCAGCGGGTCGTCACCGCCGTCAGCCTGGTCCGCTCGGGCATCGGCTACGCCATCGTGCCCCAGCTCGCCCTCGACGTGGTCGATGCCGGCGGACTCGTCGCGATCCCGCTGCGGGCGCCCGCCATCTCCCGGACCCTGGGCATCGTCACGCGCAAGACCGTGCCGCTGCGCCCGGCCGCGCGCGAACTCCTGTCCCTGCTCACCGCGGCCCTCAAGCGCAGCGTGGCACGGCAGCCTTCATGAAACCAATTGCTCAATCGCTGCATTCTTATCATTTGCTGCGCCAATGAACCTGTCCCACCCTTGTCGCGGGAAGAAACGCATGGGGAGTGGTGGCGATGGCTGGTGCAGGACCGGCGGCGATCGCGTTCATCGGTTTCGGCGAGGTCGGCCAGACCTTCTCACGCGGGCTGATGGCGAATGGCGTGGCGGGCATCCGCGCCTATGATCTTCTGTTCGGCAGCGAGGCCGGCCGCCGGCTGGAGAGGGCCGCGCATGAGATTGGCGTCGCCTGCGACGCGTCGCCGGTCGAAGCGGGCAGGCAAGCGCGGCTCGTCTTCTCGGCCGTCACGGCGGACCGGGCCGAGGCTGTCGCGGTCGAGGCGGCTTCCTGGCTGAAGCCGGGGCAGATCTTCGTCGACGTCAACTCTGCCGCGCCCTCGACCAAGCAGCGCGCGGCCAAGGCGGTCGAGGCCAGCGGCGCCGACTATGTCGAGGCCGCGGTGATGGCGCCCGTCCTCAGGCCCGGCCTGAAGGTCGCGATCCTCGCCGGAGGCCCCGAAGCCGAAGCCGCCGCCGCGATCCTCAACGGCCTCGGCATGAATCTGACGCCGGTCTCGGACATGTTCGGCCGCGCCTCCGCGATGAAGCTCTGCCGCAGCATCGTCATCAAGGGGCTGGAGGCACTGATGGTCGACTGCGCCGCTGCCTGCGAGACCTGGGACGTCAAGGACGCGGTCTTCGCCAGCCTGCACGCGACCTTCCCCTCGATCGATTTCCATGCCCTGGCCGCCGACATGCGCGAGCGCGTCGCGACCCATGGCCTCCGGCGTGCGGCCGAAATGCGCGAGGCGGCGGAGATGCTCGCGGCGGGAGGCCTCGCCCCCGGGCTGGCCAGCGCCGTCGCGGACGCCCAGGAACGCGGTGCGCGCCGCAAGGGAGCGGTCTGATGCGGCCCCACCGCCGTCACGTGCTGGCCGGGCTCGGCGCCGCCGGCTGCTCGGGCCTCGCTCCGGCCCGGGCGCAGACCTGGCCGAGCCAGATCATCCGCCTCGTCGTGCCATTCACGCCGGGCGGCAGCACCGACGTGCTGGCGAGGCTGATCGCCGCGAAGCTGGAGCAGGTCATTCCCGGCCGCGGCTTCGTCATCGAGAACCGGCCCGGCGCGGGCGGCATGACGGCGGCGGGACAGGTCGCGAAGGCCGAACCCGACGGCCACACGCTGATGATGGGGCATATCGGCACGCTCGCCTTCGCGCCGTCGCTCTATCCCAACGTGCCCTACGACCCGGTCAGGGATTTCCAGCCGGTCGCGCTCGTCGCGATGGTGCCCAACATTCTGGCCATCAACCCGCAGCTGCCGGCCAAGACCGTCGGCGAGTTCGTCGCCCATGCCAGGGCCCATCCCGGCAAACTGAACTACTCGTCCGGCGGGCAGGGCAGTGCCGCCCATATCGCCACCGCCTATCTGGTCTATCGGGCCGGCATCGAGGCCGTCCATGTGCCCTATCGTGGCACGGCGCCGTCGGTGAACGATCTCGTCGCCGGCAATGTCCAGTTCACGCTGACCGGCGGGCCCGCGGTGCTGCCGCTGGCCGAGGGCGGGCAGTTGCGCGTGCTCGGCGTGGCGAACCGGGAGCGGGTCGGCTTCGCTCCGGACCTGCCGACCCTCGCGGAAAGCGGGCTGCCGGGTTTCGAAGCCGTGCAGTGGTATGGCGTGGTCGCGCCGGCCAGGACCCCGCGTCCGATCGTCGACCGGCTCAACCGCGCGATCAACGATCTGCTGCGTCAGCCCGACTTCGCCGCCGCACTCGCCCGCGACGGCGCCATCGCGCGGCCGGAGACGCCGGACGGCTTCGGCGCGCTGATCGCCTCGGAACTGACGCTCTGGCGCGAGGTCATCACGCGTGCCGGCATCAAGGCGGCGGAGTGAGGCGATGGGGCAGATCGCCATTCCCTGCATGCTGATCCGGGGCGGTACCTCGAAGGGGGCCTATTTCCTGCGCCACGATTTGCCCGCCGACGCCGCCGCGCGCGACGCCCTCCTGCTCGCCGTGATGGGATCGCCCGACAAGCGGCAGGTCGACGGGCTCGGCGGTGCGCATCCGCTGACGAGCAAGGTCGCGATCGTGTCGCCTTCGAGCGAACCCGGCTGCGACATCGATTTCCTGTTCGCGCAGGTCGGCATCGAGACGGCCGAGGTCGATACCACGCCGAACTGCGGCAACATCCTCGCCGGGATCGGCCCCTTCGCCCTCGCGCGGGGACTGGTGCAGGCGAAACGCGCGCGCACGACCATCCGTGTCCGCACGGTCAACACGGGCACCCTCGCGGACCTGACGATGGATACGCCGGACGGACAGGCCAGCGTGGAAGGCGCGGCCCGCATCGACGGCGTGCCCGGCACCTCGGCGCCGATCGAGATCGGCTTCCTCGATGCGGAAGGCTCGGTCTGCGGGTCCCTGCTGCCGACCGGCAATGTCGTCGACGTGATCGACGGCGTGCCCTGCACGCTGATCGACAACGGCATGCCGGTGATCGTCATGCGCGCAGCCGATCTCGGCCGGACCGGCTATGAACCGCGCGAGCAGCTCGGCGAGGACATGGACCTGAAGGCGCGGATCGAACGCATCCGCCTCGCTGCCGGTCCGCTGATGAAGCTCGGCGATGTCTCCCGAAAGGTCGTCCCCAAGATCGCGCTGGTCGCCCCGCCGGTGGCGGGTGGCGCCATCTGCACGCGCAGCTTCATTCCGCATGAATGCCACGCCTCGATCGGCGTCTTCGCGGCCGTGACCGTCGCCACGGCCGCCGCTTTGCCGGGTTCGCCGGCCGCCTCGGTCGCGGCGATGCCGGCCGGCCGCCAGCGGTCGCTGTCGGTCGAGCATCCGACCGGCGAGTTCACGGTGACGCTGACGGTCGGCGGAACCGCCGCGCAGCCCGTGATCGAGCGCGCCGGGCTGCTGCGGACCGCCCGCATCCTGATGGAGGGCCGCGCCTTCGTGCCGGCCCGCATGATGGTGGCGCATGCGGGCGCAGCCCGCTCGGCTGCCGAGTGAGACGAGAGGACGCAACGCCGATGGCCGAGCCGCAGAAGACTGGTCTGGTGATCACCGCCCATCCCGGCGATTTCGTCTGGCGGGCCGGCGGCGCGATCGCGCTGCACGCGCGGCGCGGCTTTCGCGTCCGGATCCTGTGCCTGTCCTATGGCGAGCGCGGCGAGAGCCAGTTCGCCTGGAAGAAGGCCGGCGTCCGGATGGAGGACGTCAAGGCCCAGCGGCGCGAGGAAGCGCAGCAGGCGGCCGAGACGCTCGGCGCCGAGATCGAGTTCCTCGACGCGGGCGACTATCCGCTGCGCACCACGCCCGCGATGCTCGACCGGGCGATCGACCTCTTCCACGAACTGAATCCGCGCTTCGTCCTGACGCATGCGCTGGAAGACCCCTACAATGTCGACCATCCCGAGGCGACGCGCTTCGCCCAGGAGGCCCGCATCATCGCGCAGGCCGCCGGCCACAAGCCCGATCCGGAGCGGGCTTATGCGGCGCCGCCGCTCTTCCTGTTCGAGCCGCACCAGCCCGAGCAGTGCAACTTCAAGCCCAACGTCATCCTGAACATCGACGAGGTCTGGGAGGTGAAGCGCAAGGCCTTCGAAATCCTCGCCGCGCAGAAGCATCTCTGGGAATACTACACCCGCGTGGCACTGAACCGCGGCATGCAGGGCGGCCGCAACTCCGGCAAGGCGATGACCCATGGCGAGGCTTATCAGCGCCTGTTTCCGGAAGCGCTGGAGGCGCTGGCATGACCCCCGTCGTCATCCGCACCCGGGCCCGCGCCCCGGCCGCCGCCATGGCCGATCTGCGCGAGCTCGGCGTCTCGACCACCCATGAGGCGATGGGCCGGACCGGGCTGATGAAGCCCTATCTGCGCCCGATCTATGCCGGAGCCCAGATCGCGGGCGGGGCGGTGACCGTGTTGGCGCAGCCGGGCGACAACTGGATGATCCATGTCGCCATCGAGCAGATCCAGCCGGGCGACGTGCTGGTCGTCGCCTGCACCACCGACAACACGGACGGCATGTTCGGCGACCTGCTGGCAACCTCGCTGAAGGCCCGCGGCGGCGTCGGGCTGGTGATCGATGCCGGCGTACGCGACGTGCGCACCCTCACGGAAATGGGCTTCCCGGTCTGGTCGCGGGCGGTCTCGGCCAAGGGCACCGTCAAGGCGACGCTGGGCTCGGTCAACATCCCGGTGGTCTGCGCCGGGGCGCTGGTCCATCCCGGCGACGTCGTCGTCGCGGACGATGACGGGGTCGTCGTGGTGCCGCGGCTGGAGGCGGAATCCGTGGCCGCCGCAGGCCGCAAGCGCGAGGCCAACGAGGACGAAAAGCGCCGACGCCTGGCCTCTGGCGAACTGGGACTGGACATGTACGGTATGCGCGAAGCTCTCGCCAAAGCGGGGCTCGTCTATCGCGACGGCGATTGAAATCAGGCTTCGCAGAAAGCCGCATCAGGGGAAGGAAACATCATGACGCTTCGCAGGACCATTCTGTCCGGCATGCTGGGCCTCGCACTGGCCGGGTCGACGAGCACGCTGGCGCTGGCGCAGGAGGCGCTGAAGATCGGGCTGATCCTGCCGATGACGGGGCCCTTCGCCTCCACCGGCCGCCAGATCGACGCCGCGGTGAAGCTGTTTCTCGCCCAGCAGGGCGTCGTGCACGGAGGGAGGAAGCTCGAGGTCGTCCTCAAGGACGACACCGGCAACGCCGACCAGACGCGGCGCCTCGCCCAGGAACTGGTCGTCAACGACAAGGTGGCCGTGCTCGCCGGCTTCGGCCTGACGCCGCTCGCCATGGCGACCGCGCAGATCGCGACGCAGGCCAAGGTGCCGCAGATCGTGATGGCGGCGGCCACCGCGACCATCACCGAGGCCTCGCCCTATATCGTGCGGACCTCCTTCACCCTGCCTCAGGCCTCCGAGCCGATGGCCGACTGGGCAGGGGCCAACGGGATCAAGAAGGTCTTCACCGTCGTCACCGATTACGGCCCCGGCATCGACGCGGAGACCTCCTTCGCCAACAAGTTCAAGGGCGCCGGCGGCACGGTCGAGAGCGTGCGCGTGCCGCTCCGCAACCCCGATTTCGCCCCCTTTCTGCAGCGCGTCTCCGAGGCGAAGCCCGACGCGCTCTTCGTCTTCGTGCCGTCCGGCGTCGGCGCGCAGTTCATGAAGCAGTTCGTCGAGCGCGGATTGGACAAGGCCGGCGTCCGGCTGATCGGACCGGGTGACGTCGTCGACGACGACATCCTCGAAGGCATGGGGGAGGTCGCGCTCGGCACGATCACGACCCATCACTACTCCGCTGCCCATGACAGCCCGGCCAACAAGGCCTTCGTCCAGGCCTTCCAGAAGGCGAACCCCGGCATGCGCCCGAACTTCATGGCCGTCGGCGGCTATGACGGCATGGTTCTGATCGCCAGGGCGCTGGAGGCGACGAAGGGCGACGCCACCGGCGACAAGCTGATCGCGGCCATGAAGGGCGCCTCCTGGGAGAGCGTGCGCGGCCCGGTGACGATCGACCCCGACACCCGCGACATCATCCAGAACATCTATGTCCGCAAGACCGAGAAGGTTGGCTCCGAACTCTTCAACGTCGAGTTCGCGACGATCACGGGCGTCAAGGACCCGGTGAAGGCGCGCAAGTGAAGGCGGGCGCAGCGGCCGTCGCGGATCCCCGCCGATGCTGACCATCCTCTTCGACGGCATCGCCTACGGGATGGTGCTCTTCGTCCTCGGCTGCGGGCTCTCGGTGACGATGGGGTTGATGAACTTCGTCAACCTCGCCCATGGCGCCTTCGCCATGCTCGGTGGCTACGTCACCGTGCTGGCGATGCAGCGGCTCGGGCTGCCCTTCCTCGCCTGCCTGCCGCTGGCCTTCCTGGCGGCGGCGCTGGTCGGGCTCGTTCTGGAGCGGCTGCTCTACCGTCCGATGTACGCCAAGAGCCATCTCGACCAGGTGATGTTCTCCATCGGGCTCGTCTTCATGGCGGTCGCCGGCACCGATTGGCTGATGGGATCGAGCCAGCAGTTCATCCGCCTGCCGGCCTGGCTGCAGGGTCGCTTCGAGATCGCGGGCATCGGAATCGGCCGCTACCGGCTCTTCGTCATCGCCGTGTGCGGGCTTCTCGCCGCCGGGCTGCACTGGGGCTTCACCCGTACCCGCTTCGGCAGCCGGCTGCGGGCGGCGGTGGACGATGCGCGGGTGGCGCGCGGCCTCGGCATCCCGGTCAACCGGCTCTTCGCCCTGACCTTCGCGATCGGCAGCGGCCTCGCGGGGCTCGGCGGCGCGCTCGGTGTCGAGCTGATGGGGCTCGACCCGACCTTCCCGCTGAAATTCATGATCTACTTCCTCATCGTGGTCACCGTCGGCGGCACCTCGAGCATCACAGGGCCGTTCTTCGCGGCGATGCTGCTCGGCGTGGCCGACGTCGTCGGGAAGTATCTCGTGCCCGAGATCGGCGCTTTCATCATCTATGCGCTGATGGTGGTGCTGCTGCTCACCCGTCCCAACGGCCTGTTCGCGAGGGCGCGGGCATGAGCAGGGAGACGCTCCACCAGCGCGTCCGCGAGGCGCTCCATCGCAGCCGGCGCTGGCATGCGGCCGAGATCGCCTTCTGGCTGATCGCTTTCGCCGCCTTCCTGCTCTTCCCGCGTCATCTGCTGCTGCTCAACGAGATCGCGATCCTCGCCCTGTTCGCGCTCTCGCTCGACCTGATCCTGGGCTATGCCGGCATCGTCTCGCTCGGACATGCGGCCTTTCTCGGCATGGGCGCCTATGCGGCTGGCCTCTTCGCCAAGCATGTCGGCGGCGACCCGCTGGCGGGGCTCGCCTGCGGCATGGCGGCATCCGGCCTCCTCGGACTCGTCACCAGTCCGCTCGTCTTGCGCGGCCGCGACCTCACCCGCCTGATGGTGACGCTCGGGGTGGCCCTGATCCTCTACGAACTCGCCAATTCGATGGCCTGGCTGACGGGCGGTGCCGACGGCCTCCAGGGTGTCGTCATGGGACCCGTGCTGGGCCTGTTCGATTTCGATATCTTCGGTCGCACGGCCTATCTCTACAGCCTCGGCGTCCTCTTCGTCCTGTTCCTGGTGGCCAGACGGGTCGCGACCTCGCCCTTCGGCCTGTCTTTGCGCGCCATTCGCGACAACCCGCTGCGCGCGGCGGCCTCGGGCGTCCCCAATGGCCGGCGGCTGGCGGCGGCCTATGCGCTGGCCGCCGCCTATGCCGGGGCGGCGGGGGCGCTGCTCGCCCAGACGACGCAGTTCGTCTCGCTCGACGTGCTCGATTTCCACCGCTCGGCCGACCTCATGCTCGTGCTGATCATTGGCGGCGCCGGCTATCTCTATGGCGGGCTGATCGGCGCCATCGCCTTCAAGCTCCTGCAGGACGCGATCTCGAGCTTCACGCCGCAATACTGGATGTTCTGGATCGGGCTCTTCCTCGTGCTCTTCGTGCTCGGCGGTCGCGAGATCATCCATGGTGGAGTCCGCGCCGTCGCGGGCCGCTTCGCCCATCTCGGCCGCGGAGGCACCCCGTGAGCGCGGCGCTTCAGACCTTCGCCCTGTGCAAGCGCTTCGGCGGCATCACGGCGACCGACGCCGTCGACTTCACGCTCGAGTGTGGCGCGCGCCACGCGCTGATCGGCCCGAACGGTGCCGGCAAGACGACCTTCGTCAATCAGTTGACCGGGGTGCTCAGGCCCAGTTCCGGCCGCATCGCGCTGATGGGGGAGGACATCACGGCCCTGGCGCGCGAGGTCCGGGTCCGGCGCGGTCTCGCGCGCACCTTCCAGATCAACCAGCTCTTCGGTTCGATGACGCCGCTCGAGATGATCGCTCTCGTCACCTCGGAGCGTCTGGGCCAGGGCGCGCGCGCCCTCGCGAGGCTCGACCGCGCCACCGACCTCGTCGACCAGACGGCCGAATTGCTGTCCCGCTTCCGGCTCGACGACATCATGGACCGACGCATCGCGACGTTGCCCTATGGCAAGCAGCGGCAGGTCGAGATCGCCGCCGCCTTCGCCGCGCGTCCCTCCGTGCTGCTGCTCGACGAGCCCGCGGCCGGTGTTCCCGAGGCCGAGCGCCGCGAGCTGATGCAGACGGTCGCGGCGCTGCCGGAGGACGTCTCCGTGCTGCTGATCGAGCACGACATGGACCTGGTCTTCCGCTTCGCCACGCGCATCACGGTGCTGGTCAATGGCCGCATCCTGGCCGAGGGCACGCCCGACGAGATGGCGCGCGACCCGGCCGTCCGGGCGGCCTATCTCGGGGAGGGCACCCATGGCTGACGCAACGGATCCGCCGCTTCTGCGGGTCGAAGCGCTCAGCGCCGGCTATGGCGAGGCGCAGGTGCTGTTCGACATCGATCTCACCCTTCGGGAAGGCCAGGCGCTGGCGCTCCTCGGCCGCAACGGCGTCGGCAAGACCACGCTGGTCGACAGCATCATCGGCGTCACGCGCCGCCGCGGCGGACGGGTCCTGCTGGCGGGGCGGGACATCACGTCGATGCCGCCGGAACAGCGCGCGGCGGCCGGCATCGGCTGGGTCCCACAGGAGCGCAACATCTTCAGGTCGCTGACGGTGATCGAGAATCTGACGGCGGTAGCCCGCCCGGGCGCCTGGGACGTGCCGCGGGTGCTGCGGCTGTTTCCGCGCCTGGCCGAGCGCAAGGGCAATCTCGGCCACCAGCTTTCCGGCGGCGAGCAGCAGATGCTGGCGGTGGGCCGCGCGCTGATGCTGAATCCCAAGCTGCTCCTGCTCGACGAGCCGACCGAGGGCCTGGCGCCGATCATCGTCGAGGAACTGCTCAGGGCCCTGAAAACCCTGTTTCGCGACGAGGGACTCGCCGCCATCGTCATCGAGCAGCATGCCCGCAAGATCCTGGAACTGACGGACGACGCCATCGTCCTCGAACGCGGCCGCATCGTGCTCGCGGAGCGCAGCGCGACGCTGATCGCCGAGCCCGCGCGGCTGGAACATCATCTCGGGCTCGCAGCCGCGGCCTGACGCAACGAGGGAGGACCATCATGAGCCAGAGAAGCAAGCCGCCCTTCCGCGGCGACATGGTCGGAAGCCTGCTGCGCAGTGCGCCGGTCAAGGACGCCCGCGCCAAACGCGCGTCCGGCGAGATCGGGGCGGCCGAGCTCGAACGGATCGAGGACGAGGAGATCCGCAAGCTCGTCCGCAAGCAGGAGGAGATCGGGCTCCAGGCGGTGACCGATGGCGAATTCCGCCGCGCCTTCTGGCATTTCGACTTTCTCGACGGCCTGGCGGGAGTCACGACCTACGAGACCGATGCCGGCATCCAGTTCAAGGGCGTGGCGACCAAGGGGCACGGCATCCGTGTCACCGGAAAGCTCGACTTCCCGGACGACCATCCGCATCTCGCCCATTTCAGGTTCCTCGCCTCCTGCACCAGCCGCGTGCCGAAGATGACGATCCCGAGCCCGTCGATGCTGCATTACCGCGGCGGGCGGAAGGCGATCGACCCGAGCGCCTATCTCAGGATGGAGGACTACTATGCCGACCTCGGCAAGGCCTACGCCAAGGCGATCAAGGCCTTCTACGACGCCGGCTGCCGCTATCTGCAGCTCGACGACACCAGCCTGTCCTATTTCTGCGATCCGGAGCAGCGCAAGATGCTGGCCGAACGCGGCGACGATCCCGACGCGCTGATCTTCGTCTATCGCGACGTGCTCAACGCAGCGCTGAAGGCGAAGCCCGCCGACATGCGGATCACCACCCACACCTGCCGCGGCAACTTCAAGTCGACCTTCATCGCCTCGGGCGGTTATGAGCCGGTCGCCGACCTCGTCTTCAACCAGATCGACGTCGACGGCTATTTCATGGAGTGGGACGACGACCGCTCCGGTGGCTTCGAGCCGCTGCGCTTCCTGCCCAAGGGCGACAAGCAGGTCGTGCTCGGCCTCGTCACCTCGAAATTCGGTACGGTCGAGAGCAAGGACAACCTCAAGCGCCGGATCGAGGAGGCCGCGCGCTACGCCCCGCTCGACCAGCTCTGCCTCTCGCCGCAATGCGGCTTCGCCTCGACAGAGGAAGGCAACGTGCTGGCGGAGGACGAGCAATGGGCGAAGCTCAGCCGCATCCTCGAGGTCGCCAGGGAGGTCTGGGGATGAGCACGGAACCCTGTTTCGACACCGCCCATCTCGGCCATGTCGAGCTCTTCACCGACAGGCCCGAGGCCAGCCTCGACTTCTTCGTCAACATCTTCGGGCTAACGGAGAGCGGCCGCGAGGGCGACTCCGTCTATCTGCGCGCCTGGGACGATTACGAGTTCCACACGCTGAAGCTGACGGCGTCGAACACGACCGGCGTCGGCCATATCGGCTATCGCGCCACCAGCGAGGCGGCCCTGCTGCGCCGCGTCGCCGCGATCGAGGCGATGGGCGCCGGGATCGGCTGGAGCGAGGGCGATCTCGGCCATGGCCGCGCCTATCGATTCCGCGATCCCGACGGGCATGTCTTCGAGATCTATTTCGACACGAACAGATATGTCGCGCCCGCGGCCGAGCGGCCGGCCCTGAAGAACCAGGCCCAGCGCAACCATGGCCGTGGCTGCGCCGTCCGCCGGCTCGACCATGTCAATCTGCTGGCGCAGGACGTCGCGGTGATCCGCGATTTCATGCCGAAGGCACTCGGCAGCCGCGTCACCGAGCAGATCGTGCTCGATTCAGGCGAGGTCGGCGGCTGCTGGTTCACCGTCAACAACAAGAGCTACGACATCGCCTACACGCGTGACCATACCAGGGCTCTGGGGCGCTTCCACCACGTCACCTATGCGGTCGACCAGCGCGAGCACATCCTGGAGGCGGCGGACCTCTTCCTGGAGAACGGCGTCTTCATCGAGACCGGGCCGCACAAGCACGCCGTGCAGCAGACGTTCTTCCTCTATGTCTATGAGCCCGCCGGCAACCGCGTCGAGATCGCCAATGCCGGAGCGCGGCTGATCCTCGATCCGGACTGGCAGACCGTCACCTGGACCGAGACCGAGCGGAAGAAGGGGCAGGCCTGGGGGCTCAGGACGATCGAGAGCTTCCACACCCATGGCACGCCGCCGGCTTCCTGATCGCATGCAGCGTCGCTTCGATGCGCTCGGCTCGGCCGGGACGGGGCGGTGGCAGACCCCATGACCGAAGCCGGAGGCTTTGGGGAGGCGATCACGATCCCCCAATGCCGGCCAGCCGACAGGCGAACCGCGGACTGCAACGGCCGGCTCATGGTGAGCCCAGTCGCATGTCGTCGACGGAGCGACACGATGCATCATCGCGCTCGGCCGGCATCCTCAAGCCCGATCAGCCACAGCCCCTGGTTCCGGGGCTCGGGCCGGCTCCGCAACACAGCACGTGCGTCGGAAGTCAGCTGGCCTGGGCGGCCGCGCGGGCTGCGAGGAAGCCGGGAACCAGCAGCGGTGCCAGGCGCTCGACGGGGGCGACATGCTCCTCGCGATAGTGATGTTCGGGAGCCAGCAGGTTGATCGTGCCGATGACCTTGCCGTCATAGAGGCACGGCACGTTGATGACCGAGCCCAGCCCCATGCTCTCGATCAGCGCGTGATCGAAAAAGGCCCAGCGGATCGCAGCCATGTCCTTGCCGAGAAAGGATTGCTGGCCGTCGAGAACATGCTTGCCCCAAGGCGTCGGGCCCATCGGCTTGCGGCCGGAGACGGGATATTCCGCCGGCCGGCTCGAATAGATGCGGGCCACCTCCGGCCCATCGACATAAAGCAGCGTGAAGAGCTGGTGGCCGACGAGCCTGCCGGTCATATCGGCGAAGGCCTTGAAGACGGTGTCCGGCTGGCCCGGCTCCCGCAGCAGGGCAGAGAGGGTGGCAAGATCATCGGTCATCGGGCTGCTCGTGGGTTCGGAAAATCGGACAATGGAATGCGCGCAGCGGGGCTGGCGCGGCGGCGGTTCACGGCGAGGCCGGCGCGGGCGCCTGTGGAATCCGCTCCGGCATGATGCCCTGCGGCTTGAGATGCAGGACGAGGATCAGCGCCAGGCCGATCATCATCTCGCGCATGGCGGCAATCTGGACCGGCTGGAGGAAGGGCACCCATTCGGTTGCAAAGCGCGTGGCTTCGAGAAAGATCACCACCAGATAGGCACCGAAGACGACGCCGCTGGGGCGGCCGACGCCCCCGGCCGTGACGGCGAGAAAGATGTAGATGGTGATGAGCGGTTGGAAATGGTCCGGCGAGACATAGGACTGGAAATGGGCGTAGAGCGCGCCCGCCAGCGCCGCGATCGCCGCCGAAAGCGCGAAGGCCTGGAGCTTGAAGCGCAGCACCGGCTTGCCGGCGAAGGAGGCCAGCTGCTGGTCTTCGCGGATCGCCTTCATGGTTCGGCCATAGGGTGACAGATCGAGCCGGCGCAGCAGCGCCCAGACCACGAGCACGACCAGCGTCACCAGGCCGAGATAGAACAGGCTGAAGCCCTGCAGGCCGAGCTCGGCCTTGAGCGGGGCCTTGATGCCCGACAATCCGTCCGAGCCATTGGTCAGCCAGCGCTCGTTGAGGGCCACGAGCCGGATCACTTCGGCAAATCCCAGCGTCACGATGGCGAGGTAATCGTCGCGCAGCCGCAAGGTGGCGAAGGTGACGATGAGCCCGACGACGGCGCCGACGACGAGCGCCGCGCCCCAGCCGACGACGACCGGCGCCCCTGCGCCTGTGGCGATGGCGGAGGCATAGGCACCGACGGCGAAGAAGCCGGCGAGGCCGAGATTGACCAGGCCGACGCCACCCCAGATGAGGTTGAGGCTCAGCGCCAGCAGCGCATAGATGCCGCACAGCGTCAGGGTGAAGATGAGATAGGACAACATCAGGCGGCTCTTTCGCCGAGAATGCCGCGCGGGCGGAAGGTCAGCATGATCAGGATCGCGACGAAGCCGACGGCGGTGCGGTAGGTCGCGGGCACGACGATCAGTGCCAGCTCCTCGGCGATGCCGAGCGCCAGCGCGCCAACGACCGCGCCGGGGATCGAGCCGAGACCGCCGAGAACGGCGGCGGCGAAGACCGAGAGCAGGACGCGGTAGCCGGTGAGCGGGTCGATCGAGGTGTCGAGCCCGATCAGCACGCCGCCGACGCCGGTCAGCCCCGCGCCCAGGAACACCGTGACGATGGCGATGCGGGCAGGGTCGATGCCCTTCAGCCGGGCGAGATCGGGATTGTCGGCGACCGCGCGCATCGCCTTGCCGAAGCGGGTGTAGCGCAGGAACAGGAACATCGCGGCCATGATGACGACGGCCAGCGCCAGGCTCTGCAATTGCTGCGGTCCGATCCGCAACTCGCCGAAGCGGATGTCGCGCAGCAGCGGCAGATCATAGCCCTTCATGTCGTTGCCGAAGATGAAACGGACGATGTTCTCGAGCACCAGATTGAGCGCGATCGAGGCGATGGCGACGATCAACGCGCCATTGCTGCGCAGGCGCTTCAGCGCCGTCTCCTCGGCACCGACTCCGATGCAGCCTGTGATCAGAAAGGCGAGGGCGATGGCGGGAATGACGGGCAGGCCGAGCATGGTGTTGGCCCACCAGGCGGCGAAGGCGCCGATCGTCGCGTAAGACGCGATGGCGAAGTTCGGATAGCGCAGCACAGCGAAGATGGCGGAGAAACCGATCGCGGGAACCGCGATCAGCGTCCCGCTCATCAGCCCGTTGATGAGCGCCTGGAGGACAAGGGTCATCGTCTATCCTGATCCTGCCTGCGAGGGGCGAGCCCGTCGGCTCGCATCGCCAAGCGGGGTCTCGCCGCCACCGCGGAGGCAGAGGCGAGAGGTGGGCGCGAGATGTCGAAACCCGACGGAGACACCTTTGCCTCAACCGATCTTGACCAGGGCGATCTTGCCGGCCTGGACCTGCTCGTAGCGGAACTTGGAATCGCTGATGTCGCCGATATCGGTGAAGTCGCAGGGGCCGCTGGCGCCGTCGTAATCCACCGCCTGCTTGGCCGCGATGGCCTTGAGCCCATCGATGGCATTGTCGATCCGGGCGCCGCCCGGCGCCTGCGAGACCTTGCGGATCGCATCCTTGATCGCGGCGCCCGAGGCATCGCCCGCCATGGCGATCGCCATCAGCACGAGGTTGATGTGGTCGTAGATCTGCGTGGTGTAGGGGTCGGGCGCGGAAACGCCGATCATCTTCACCAGCCGGTCATAGGCCTTCGAGCCTTCGGCCGGGGAGGGCGAGATCATGAAGGTCTTTTCGACGACCTCGGCCGGCACGCTCTCGACCAGCTTCTGGTTGACCGAATAGCCAAAGGCGATCTTGGTGCCCTTGAAATCGGCGCGGTAGAGGTCCTTCAGCATCACCGACGTGTCGGGGGTGTAGCCGCCGAAGACGATCGCATCGGGCTTGAAGCGCAGCACCTCATCGATCTCGGTGCGGTAGGCCGGCTTCTTGTCGTCATAGATCAGCGAGGCGGTCTCGCCACCCGCCGCCTTTACCGCCGCGGTGATGTTGTCGAACTGGCTCTTGGCGAAGGGCGTCTGCGGCGAGACGAAGAAGACGCGCTTGGCGCCCTGCGCGATGGCGAATTCGCCGAACTTCTTGCCCTGCAGCGTGGTCGTCGGCTGGGTGCGGATGAGATAGCCCTGATGCGGCAGGGCGGTGATCGAATCGGCGCCCGACACGGTGGCGAGGAAGGTCTTGGACTCCCAGCACAGCGGCGCGACCGCCGTGGTGACCGAAGAGGCCCAGGTGCCGAGAATGGCGCAGACCTTGTCGACGTCGATGAGCTTGCGGGCGGCGCGCACGCCAGCCTCCGGATTGGTCTGGTCGTCTTCCGAGACCAGCTCGACCTTGCGCCCGAGCACGCCACCAGCGGCGTTGACCTCGTCGATCACGGCCTTGACCGCCTTGACCATGACCGGACCATAGGGGCCGCCGGAGCCGGTGAGCGGCGTCAGCGTGCCGATCTTGATCGGCGCGCCCTGAGCGGCGGAGAGGCGTGGGAAGCTCGCTGTGCCGGCGAGTGCGGCGGCGGAGGCGAGCAGGTTGCGGCGCGTGGTGGCAAAGTCGGTCATGGTCATTTCCTCATCATGTTGGTCGTGGGTCGGCGCTGTCCGCATCAGCCACCAAGGAAGAGCCGGCGGATCTCGGGGTCTGTCGCGAGCGCGGGACCCGGCCCCTCGCGGCTGTTGCGGCCGGAGACCAGCACATAGCCGCGGGTCGAGATCTCCAGCGCCTCGAGCGCATGCTGCTCGACCATCAGGATCGGCAGGCCGCTCTTGTTGAGGGCGACGATGGCGTCAAACAACTCCTCGGCCGCCTTGGGCGAAAGCCCGGCCGTCGGCTCGTCGAGCAGCAGCAGCGCCGGTGCATTCATCAGCCCCATCGCCATGGCGAGGATCTGGCGCTGGCCGCCCGACAGGGTGCGGGCGAGCGCGCCGCGCTTCTGCGCCAGCATCGGGTAGCGGGCGTAGAGCTCGTCGGAACGCCGCTTGATCTGCGGGGGATCCTGGAAGCCGCTGATTTCGAGATTGTCGGCGACGGTCATGGCGCCAAAGACGTTGCGTTCCTGCGGCACGAAACCGATGCCGTGCCTGGCCCGGCCGAGCGCGCCTTCACCGGTGACATCCCGGCCGCCGATGACGATGCTGCCCTTGCGGGCCTGGACCAGCCCGGCGATGGTCTTCAGCAGCGTCGACTTGCCGGCGCCGTTGGGGCCGATGA